>Ga0209404_10000297_pt1 | contig 39882 bp, 58 predicted proteins | sample TroAtlMetagenome_2_FD_187447 | JGI IMG/M metagenome (GOLD analysis project Ga0209404, IMG submission 187447) | Marine eukaryotic phytoplankton communities from Atlantic Ocean - Tropical Atlantic ANT8 Metagenome (SPAdes) (version 2) | ecosystem: Environmental > Aquatic > Marine > Oceanic...
CGCTGGTGGTGCATTGAAACCTGATACAACTACATATAAAGCAGTTGCTGACACAACTTGGAAAGTATTTACCAAGGATGGTGCTAACGGTACTGCTGCTGCTGATGGAGTATATCTATCAGATGCTGACGCTGATGCAGGAAACAAAGGATACATTGTTGTTGAAGTTTGCTACATGCAACAAGACGACGCTCCTGGATATGCTGACATCGAGCAGTATCTAACTAACCGTACTGTTTCTTAATTTTTGAGCTAAACTAGGACCAGAAATTAAAACTCTGGTCCTAATGGCTTCGCTCTTTAAACATAAGAAAACTGGTGCAAGAGTTAAATTAATAAGTGAATTAGACAATGGCGACTGTTTCATGGTGGAAGATCAGGACAGTCGCACTTTTTATGCTTATAAACATGAACTAGAAGAAGATCTTGAAGGAACGAAAAAAGTTAAAACTTTACAGATAAAAGATAAAGCTGCCAAAGAGGATCCCCGTGATTTTCCTCCAGACATGAGATTAAATATCAATGGTGCTACTGCACAAATGATTGCAGATCATATAAAAGGTATAGGTGTCAAAACAGCTCGTGAGATTAAAGATCTTCAAATGTCCTTATCGGGTGAGAGGTTCAACAATTTAGAGCAATTAAGACAAATAAAAAGGGTAGATTGGGATTCACTTTTTGCAGCTGATTTAATCAGAGTTTAACTAGAGGGTTTTTAGTTTTAGAATATATCTAAGACTATGTTCTTGAAGAGAGGTAAACGTGTCACAATTATCTGACTTTGATAAAAGTAGAGTCAGATATCACTTGGGATATTTTACTGTTTCTGTGCCAGCTGGAGATTATGCCAGATTGGAAGAAGCAATGAATACAATCCCAGATTCATATTTTTATGACAAGATATCTGTTCAAATTGGTCGCTGTGATACAGCAGAGAAAAAGACAGAAGTAGCAACTTCACCTTCTACTCGTTTAGAAAGTATTGCTGGTGACGTAGATCGTACTATTAAATCCAGTAATGCTCAAGAGGCATTAAAGGTTTGGGATGATATTTATTTATATGAAACAAATCGTTTGGCTGGTATTTTGTATGTACCTAATTTTAAAGATCCTACACAGGCAAGATATAGATATGACAGATCAGGCGCAGAATTTATACAAGCTTTACCAGGACCAGCGGATACTTCCGTAGGTTCTCGTGTTGTTTTAGCGGAGTCTTGGAGATAATGTCTACTTATGGTCGTCTTACAGGAACAACAGTTGGTCCAAGTGGACTCAGTGGATATGATGCTGGAAGTATATGGGGTGGATTTAGTCCTGGTGCTTATATAAAAGCAGGTAAAACTTATGGAGGAAATGATAAGTGGGCAATGGATAGAGGTATTGCCAGAGGATTTCAAGGAGCAGAGAATAAAGGAGTAGGCAGTTTTGAAGAATTTATGAATTTAAAAAAGAATCCAAATTCATTATTTAGTAATATAGTGGCAAAGGGTTCCCCTGATTTTGTTCTTACCCAAATGAAATTTGCAGGATAGATATGATTTCAGTTCGACTGGCAGGACAAGCTCCATGGGGCAAACTTTTACAAGATGATTTAACTTCAAAAGAAGAAGCTGAAAAATCACATATTTTAAAAGAAGGAAGAGATGCAGAAGAAGAATTTAGGAGAAAACGTTTTAAGACGTTATAATTAAAGAAAATTAGTGTGAATAAACGTGTCATCAACCTCTACTAATAAACAACCCCTATTAGTTGATCGTCCGCTATTTGATTCAGTTAGGGTAACGACTCAGACAGTTGGGCAAGAATCAAGTAATACTTTATTTGTTCAAGGTGGACAAGCTCCTTCCATCCTTGTTGATATGGATGCAGCTTTAAGTGAAGATAATAATAATGGAGGAGTAATTGATTCAATACAAATTACTAGAAACGATAAATATAGAGGGAATGATTACGTATTAGATTCCACAACATCAGGAACAGCTTCATCTTTTGTTAGTGGACAAATTATTTATGCTAAAGATTCTCAGCAATCTGCAGTTACAGCTGTTAAAAATGCAGGTAATAAATATTACAAATTTATTGGATCAACTCCTGTAACAGGTTTAATTAGTGCTTTTGATTTTACTAATACAGCTACAACAACTGGTTATACAGATTTAGGTCTTGTACGTGGTAAACAGCCCGAAGTAACTTTTATCTTTTATCAAACAAGAGGAACTACAACACCTATTCCTGCATCTGGTGATTACAATATTCTTTTTTCTAAAACAGTACCCGCTGAAACTGCTGTCTGTGATTGCTCAGATGTAATGCCACATCTTGCTACTCCAGGAATTCATTCTGCATATGCTTCTTCTACAGGAGATACAAGAGCAGGATTACCTATAAGAAACAGAGGTATTTATTTAGAACAAGGTGATCGTTTATATGTTGGTGTTTATGCAGAAGGAAATAATTCAGCTGGATATGCCGCAGGTGCTAATGTTACAGCTCAAGGTGGATTCTTCTAGTATCTTTAGAAGACAAGACATTTAGTAAATTTTGAAAAAATACATTTTCGATGTTGACGGAACGTTGACTCCTAGTCGGCAAAAGATCGACTTAAATTTTGCTGACTTCTTTTTACGGTTTATTTCTAACCGTTACGTTTATCTAGTAACAGGAAGTAATCGTAAGAAAACTATTGAACAAATAACAGAACCAATTTATAACGAATGTAAGAGAGTTTATAACTGTTCAGGTAATGATGTGTATGAAGGTGCAAAAGTTATATATAGATCAGATTGGAAAATACCAAATGAACTAAGAGAGTTCTTATTAGATGAATTAGATTTCAGTACTTTCCCTGTACGTTGCGGAAATCATATAGAGGAAAGACCTGGAGGTATTAATTTTAGTATTTTAGGAAGAAGGAAAGTTATTGATCTCAGAGAAAGACAAGACTATGTTGAATGGGATTTAAGAACTAATGAACGAAAAGATATAGCAGAAAGATTGAAAGATAGTTTTCCAAATATTTCTGTACAAATTGGTGGAGAAACAGGATTAGATATAACACCTTTAGGTAAAGATAAGAGTCAGATACTCAAAGATTTTAAGAATGAAGATGAAATATACTTCTATGGAGATATGATGGAAAAAGGTCAGAATGACTATCTTTTAGCAGAAGCAGTACTTAAAAGAAAAGGTTCTATTTATTCTGTTAAAGATTATAAAGAAACATGGGATCTATTAGAACAGTATGAATTATGACTTTCGGATTCGGTAATTTCAATTCTTTTGATAAAAAGATTAAAGATAACAAGTATAAATTTAAACCAATTAAGAATGAATTTGGTGGTAGTAGTCCTGAATCTTTATATACAATCAATAGAGAATCATGCTGGGCAAGATGGAGGAGAGGCTATGAGTTAGCCACAGCGTCGTTATATCACAATTCCTTTGATTATCCCTTTAAGTACAAAATACCCTTGCCTACGGGCGTCCCAGGAGCCTCTGGGAACCAACCAGCAATCCCTGGAGTATTCCGAGGCTTCCCAACCAAGAATAAAGAACTAGGAGTTCATTGGGCAGGTGTACGTGTAGCAGGAAGTCTTCGCTTTGATAATGTTTTAGATACTAATAATGTTCGAGCCTCTATAGCTTCAGTTACAGAAGATAATGAATTTTGGTATGTACAACTTGCAGGAACCTGGAGTTCTACTAATCCTCTGCCAGCTCCTTTATTTATTCCTATTGCTGGTACAGCTGGAATTAAACCTACAAATGGTGAAGTAATAGAAGATCGAATTATTGAACCAGAAGGTGTACCTATCAGTAGAGGAACAATTAATCCAAGTACACAAACCAGATATGGTTATGTGCAAGCAGTCTTAGCTGATGTAAATCCAAATACAGGTTTATTAAAACTTAGAAAACGTGGATCTGTTGAAGCAACTCCTGACCAAGTACTAGTCACACCAGCAACTCGACCTCCTAATGTTGGTCGGTATTTTATGACAGGTACTCGTTACTATTGCACTTGTCAGGATTTCACTCGTCGTCAATATGCTTACGTATCATCATTAGGGCAAAGGTCAGGTCCAAGATTTCCAAAAACAGGAGTAGCAACATTAAAACCTGGACGTTATGAAGTTATGACGGAAGCAGGTAAAGTTGCTAACCAAGCAATGACCAGTGCTTTAACTAATAGGCAATTAGAGATTGTTGCACCTACTGTTGAATATGAAATACCTCCAACAACTGCTGCTACAAGTAGTACAAAGATCGGAGCAACTAGAGATAACCCAGGCGTATTCAGTGACTTTGGTGGAGTATATCTAAGAAGTGGAGCTGATCCTTCTCTTCCAGGAGCAAGGTCAGAAGGCTTACCTGATTTTGAAGATTACAAAGCAAAAGATAATGTAATCACATCTTTAACAGATAGATGGAGTCCAACTCTTGATGAGTTTAGATATTGCAAACATATCTATTCGATGAAATATGAAGAAGGAGTTTTCCCTCCTGAACCCTCTGATATCCCTGTTGAAATAAAAGATGTTGTTGCATGGGAACAAAACCTTGTAAATCAAGTTGAAAAAGATCAAGAAGGAGCTGCTGCAAATATTAATAGATATGGATTGGCTTATATGGATATTCCTCCATTCAACTGTCAGTCACCAATGATGATTCAGATGATGCAAAAACTATTTAATATTCCTTCTACTTTTGTAAAATTACAGAATTTCACTATGTATGATAAAGCTGGAAGAGCTTATACACCATCTCAAGGAGGAGCACCTACAACATGACTGATCCTAAATTTGGTGACATTGTTGATACTAATTTCATCTACTCAAATGAGCAAAGAGCTGTAAGAAAATATGGAGATAGTGAAGTACAAGTTAGTGGGCAACCAGCTACTTATCATGCTGGAGATGTAGTACATTTACCTTATAAATCAACCGAAACATCTACTATTGAAGCTATCGGTTTAGCATGGTCTGGGTATGCAAATGGAGTAGCACCAGCAGAGTAGTCATTAATTGTATAGTTATATTAAGCCTTTTGTTGAAAGGCTAACACACGCCCTTATATTTAAGTACTATGGCTACCGCTATTGAAGTTAGGGAGCGACGAAGCTCTTTAACTGGCTGGCCTGAGTTTTGCGAGTGGGTTACATCAACAGACAACCGACTATATGTCGGATGGTTTGGAGTATTGATGATACCTTGCTTGCTGACGGCAGCCACTTGTTTCATTGTTGCATTTATTGCAGCACCACCAGTTGATATTGATGGAATCCGAGAACCCGTTGCAGGATCACTCCTATACGGAAACAACATCATCTCAGGAGCAGTCGTACCAAGCTCCAACGCAATCGGCATGCATTTCTACCCAATATGGGAAGCTGCAACGATTGATGAATGGTTATACAACGGAGGGACATATCAACTCGTCATTTTCCACTTCCTCATTGGTATCGCTGCTTACATGGGACGACAATGGGAACTTAGTTATCGACTAGGTATGCGCCCATGGATATGCGTTGCATATTCAGCTCCTGTATCCGCAGCTTTTGCAATATTTCTTATATACCCCTTTGGTCAAGGTTCCTTTTCTGATGGAATGCCTTTAGGTATTTCTGGAACTTTTAACTTTATGTTTGTCTTCCAGGCAGAACACAATATTCTGATGCATCCATTCCATATGCTTGGTGTAATTGGAATGTTTGGTGGAGCGTTGTTTTCAGCAATGCATGGTTCATTAGTGACTTCTTCACTAATCCGTGAAACAACTGATAATGAATCTCAGAACTATGGGTATAAATTTGGACAAGGAGAAGAAACTTATAACATTGTTGCTGCACATGGCTATTTTGGTCGTCTGATCTTCCAATATGCTTCTTTCAACAATAGTCGTTCTCTTCATTTCTTTCTTGCTGCTTTCCCAGTGGTATGTGTCTGGTTTACCTCCATGGGAGTATCCACTATGGCGTTTAATCTGAATGGTTTTAACTTTAATCAATCAGTTGTTGATGCCAATGGAAAGATCGTTCCCACCTGGGCTGACGTTCTAAACAGAGCAAACTTAGGTATGGAAGTAATGCATGAGCGTAATGCTCATAATTTCCCACTTGATTTAGCTAGTGCTGAAACTTCTGAAGTTGCATTAATAGCACCTTCAATAGGTTAAATTACCTAGATCAATTAATAAGCCTCTCTTAACGGGAGGCTTTTTTTTGGCTATCTTTTCATACAATATATGTAAAGATGAATCCAATGGATAAGGAAGAGGTTAAAAAACTAATAGATAAATCCATTGAGATTGCAATGGACAAGCATAATCGTAATGCAACGATCATTAGTGCAATACTAGGTTTCTTATGTTTAGCAGCTTTCGTGGATGGTCTATTTAGAATCCTTGGAAAGATACCTCCATTCCTTGGATTAGATGTAAATATTATTCCAACTCTATTAGGACAATGAATGACTTTATTTATGTGATGGCATGGAGTTATTTAACAGCATTCCTTATCGCACTGTTGTTTATGGCACTTAAAGAAGATGATGAGGATGATTAAATAAGTGTCTTAAATAGTAAACTTTACATTTCGTTAAGTGTTAGATTTACATTTAGTAATTAAATCTTTTTTTAATTGAGATGATTAAGTCATTATTTGGTATAGCTGCTGCAACTGCTCTTGCGGTTCCATCTGCTTTTGCAGGTGTTTATGTAAACGTAGAAAACAACGGATCCAGAACTGGTTCAGATTTCACTTCTGCCACTACAGATTTTCATCTGGGGTATGAAGGAGAAGCTGGTGCTCTTGGTTACTATCTTCAGGGAGGACCAGCTGTAGTCCGTCCTGACGGTGGTGATAGCGATACACAGTTCTCTGGTAAATTAGGTGGTTCTTTTGGTGCTACTGAAAAGTTAGATGTCTATGGTGAAGTTTCGTTTGTAACTGCTGACGATGCAGATAACAACTACGGAACAAAATTAGGTGTCAAATACGCCTTCTGATCTAGGTTATTAATTTAATTAATAGTATTGATTAGAAAGTATAAAGTAGGAATTTATACCTACTAGGTTGAATACGGCATAAAGTATTAGGTAAGTCGCCTTAATACAATGACCGTTACAACTGAAGATGGTGGAAGACAGAATATGTTCGCCAAAGAGCCTCAAATACAAGTCCTTGAAGAGAACTACGGACCTGCAGCAGAACTTGCTAATGGTCGTTGGGCAATGATTGGATTTGTAGCTGCTATGGGAGCATATATTACAACTGGACAAATTATCCCAGGAATCTGGTAAGATTTATTTGATCCCCATCATCGAAGGGTTTCCTCGAAACCAAAAGACCTCAGTATTGTCGTACTGGGGTTTTTTCTTGTCAGGCTATAGCTAACTTTCCTTGCTTAGATAATTCCTTTTTAATACGGTTTACATTCCATCTAAAGCTGCTACGGGAACGTGTCTCAGGGAAGGCAGCATAATGAGAACCAAGTTTTAAGGTTCCGTCGTCTCTATATTTAAATAACGTTGGACGATCAATACCGAGTGATTCATATGCATGACGGGTTATAACCCATCCTTTGGCCTTTGACATGTGAGGAATTGAAAACTGTACCTACCAACAGTATTAACACTTAGAAATATGTCAAGCGATTTATAATAAAGAAAAGTTAAATGCTTAAACGATAAGGATGGCTAATTACTCTTTAACAACTAAAGAAAAAAATTCAGTATCGTGGAATAGTTCAAACGAGCTAGTTATAGATGGAGAAGTCTTAGGTCCTAGTACAGGTTGGAAGAAAGAAGATACTTACTATGTAAACAGGAAAAAACCTAATAGTAAAATTTTTCAATATAGTAAAGATCATGCAGATAAAAAATCATGGCTGGATGTTGATGAAATTTCATATCTTCTTGCAGATACTTATTCAGAATGGGGTATAAGACCCTCTAATTGGTATAGAGATGGTAGACCTAAAGAAAGATATGATGAGAAAGTTAAAAACTTTGAACAGTATGGTCATCCAGGAGGAGATTTAACTAAATCAGATCAGTGGGACGAGTGTAATGATTATGGCTGTCCTGTCCAAGATAGTTGGAATGCATATGACAACGTTCGTAATCCTGTATTACCTACAACTGATGATCCTAATTGGGTACAAAATTTTTATTCAGATAATAATATAGGTGGTCAAGGTGGAGATCTTAGTGAAGATGCAAAAAAATATTGGACTGAACAATTAAGAGAATTAGGAAGTCAATCAGAAGTTGAAAGAGTTATTAGAGATACATCACAGAATGATGGCACATGGAATATGGGACATTCTAATAAAGTAAATATAATTAAAGCTGGTGCAGAAGAAGGTTCAACTGTATATAATTCTGATAATAAAAAATTTGATATACGATTATATAACATTAGCAATAAAACAGATCATAAAACAGACCATGATACTAATCCTAATACTGTTCAGAAAACTGAAAGTTATGACGAGAAAGTATGTGGTGGAACTTGGCCTTTTGATTGGTGTGATTACGTAACGAAAACACGTGAAGTTACGGATCACGCTAAGATTAGTCAACATAAAATAATGAATGCAGAGAATGAGAAATTAAATGAAAAAAATCATAAGATAAATGAGATAAATAGAAAAAGAAATAAACAATTAGCAAATTTAAAGAATACAGTTTTACCTTCTACTAAAGGACATGATTATGTTGAACAAAGAGAGAAACTTAGAGATTTTGATTTAGATCAAGAAACTAAATCAGCTATAGAAAAAGAATTCAGAAATTACTATAAAGAAGAAAAAATAGTCGAATGGGATTCATCTTTAGCAGCTCCTATACCTGGAGTAGCAGGATCAAAATTTGATGCTGATTATTATAGAAGTCTCACAAAAGGAAAGACCAATGATGTAGGTGAAAAATGGAAGGAGGCTGAAGAAGATGACGATATTGATATTACAGAACGTTATGGAGATAGTAATACATATGCTTTACAAGATTGGTCGAATACAGGTAGACATGCAGGTTTAAGAGCTTATGAAAAAGAAAATTTAGTTTTCTCTGATACTTATAAAGAATCTTTAGGAGGAAGTATTGCTGCAATACCTCAAGGTTCTTTTGAGGATGCTCTGGAAGGGAAACTCTTCATGACACCAGAAGGATGGAAAGATTTAGCAGGAGCAAATGATTGGTATAAATCAGATGTAAAAGACAGACAATTAGGTATAGGTGAAATTGGATCACAAACAGAGCGTTTATTCAAAATTCCTTATATTAATAATGAATTTAATAAAGCTAATAATGGAGATGAATATTGGTTAAAGCTTGCTAGAGAAAAACGTTTAAATGTTAAAAAGAAAGATGATTTTGTTTTGTTGTTTAGATTATCAGAAAGAGAAGAAGATAAAGATATACAATTCATTAATAATGTAAATAATCCATATTTCACTGGTATTACTGAATTAGAAGATGCTGTTAATCAAGCAGCTGGTGAAGATGTAGAAACAGATGTTAAGAAATTTGGAGCTTTAACTCAAAGTGTTTTAAAAGATACGATTGCAGAAATGAAGAAAGCTAAACAAAATGAACAATTTATATCGACTATTTCAGGCTTTGGTGGATTTAGTGAAATTATGGATATGAATAGAACTCTTACTAATAGTATTTTAGGTGATAGTGGAGTAGGTGGTTATATGAGTATGATGGGTGGTGGAAAAGGAGAAGAGAAATTAGAAGAATCTATACAAAACCTTTCAGGTATTGGTAATAGTGTTACTTATAATTGGCAAAAATGGTTTGATGAAAGACTTGTTGAAAAATATTCAAAAGGTTATAAGGAACTTTTCCCCTTACAAAGAGCAAATCAAATCATAGAAAAATATCAAGAATTTACTAAGCCTGGTAGAGCTAAAGAACAAGAAAAGATTTTCAATAAAAGTACAGGTGCTTTTACTAAAGAATTTTTAAATCAAGTAGGATTCAATACTACAGAAGAACTTGAAGATTTTTTAAATAATCCAGAAAATTTTCCTGCTTACAATTTAGAAGCAGAAAATCCAGATGCAAGAGGGGAGTTAGATGGAAAACATTTATTAGCAAAATTAAAAGATGAAATATATCTATCAGAATCAGATCGAACGTCTGGATTAGGGACAAAGAAAGATAATGAATGGTTAGAAGCATTGAAAGACAATATTAATACTAGATTTACAGATAAATCAGAGGAATTAGGTGTTGAAGATTCAATAAACTTAGCAACTGGAACAGAAGATGATCCTGATACACTTGAAGATGAAAGTATAATATCTATAGAATCTGATTTTGCTAGAGATTTTATAAACAATTATTTGACAAAAAGATTTGATACTTCTAGATCTATGGATGAATTTGTTGAGTATTTAGATATTAGAGATGAAGAACAGAACCCTTTCCAAACACAAGATTTATTGAATGCTGTAAAACAAACTGCTGAATTAGAGAGTAAAGCATATCTAAGCTCATTTAGTAATACGGACTATGCTGGTTTCAATGCTAGTTATTATTTAGATCCTACACAAGTTGAAACCGAATATGTAGCTAGAGCAACTAGAAATGAAGAGCAAAGAGATAGAATAGCTAAAGATTGGGATGCTACTAAACAGACTCCAGATGAATTGATAGATGAAGATCTACCAGCTTTAGGAACATGGACACAACAATTTTATCGTTATGGTATAAATCCAAAAGATCCAAATTTATCAGAGGAAGAGAGGAGAGAACAATTTGCTAAAATGCATTATGAACTTATTGGAAGAAGTAATAAGTTTGATGGAGCAGAAGATATGATGAGTGTAGATAAAGTAAAAGATCATATTTATACTAATATTCTTCCAAATCTTTCTGATGAAGCTTTAAAACAAGGAACTGTATTTGGTCAATTCTTAAAACCAGAAGAATGGGCAGATGACATATTGCAAGGATTAGATCCATATGATAAAAAAACATGGAAAGAAGCATTGCAAAGATTTGGATTAGAGCACTATGAAGGAGATTTTGATGAATTTAAAGACTATGTTGCAGAGGCTTTGCGTACAAGTTCAGCACAAGAAATAAGAGAACAGATTAAATATTTAAATGAAAAACGTCAAAGACCTACACAAGATAAATTAGGAATTTCGTATATCGAAAGAGAAGAAGATTACATGGATGAACAATCAAAACCTGATAGTGAATTATATAAAACCTTTCAAGATGCTGGCTTTCAAGGAACAGAAGATGAGTTCTATAACGATTTCTTCCCAGATGTAGATAGATCTGAACAACAGTTACTTACAAAAGGAGGTAAAGATGATCCTTTAAAAACTTTTGGTTTAGATATGAGTGATCCCTTTGCTTCATTAGGTACAGTTAGCAGTTTCTTCGAGCAAGACGAAGATGAAAGTGATGAAGTTGAAAAAGATGAAGATTCTACTGGTAAGAGTTACTTTACTTTTGATACAGATGATGATGGATTGGATTGGGATTATAAACCTAAGAAAAAAGAACAAGTATTCGATGAATTCACTACAATATTCAAAGGATTATAAGGAATTTTTATAAATAATTGTGTATATTAAAGACAATAAGTGTTACTTTTCATGGCAGATTTCTCATTAGCTATTACTTTAATTCGTAAGTATGAGGGATTCAGTGAAAGAGCTTACCCAGATCCGTACACAGGCAAAGAACCATATACCATTGGTTATGGAACTGAGTTTTATCCAGACGGCACTCCTGTAAAAAGAGGTCAATTATGTACTAGAGAAAAAGCTTTAGAATATTTATTCAATGAGATTGAAGTTATAAATTCAGAATTAGCTAAAGAAAATTTACCCTTAGATCAATATATGAATCAGGCATTAATTTCATTTATACATTCTGTAGGATGGGAAGCATTTTTATATAGCCAAATTATTGATTGTATAGAAAACGAAAATTTCGCTGGTGTTTGTGAAGATATAGGACGTTGGATTTTTGATGAAGAATATCAAGTTATTGGTGGCTTATTAGATCGTAGGAAAGAAGAGATTAAATTATTCTTAACTGAAATCCATACCAATGAGTGGAAAACGAGCCAAATTCTTTTAAATACTTTTAGAACTTTTACAGGAACACCTGGGCAGATAAGAGCTATAACTAAATTGGAAGAGAACATTAATCCTTACATACTGAGTGAGTTTGCTAATGGATTTCGTATTGATATTAATAGCTTAGAAGGCTATCCTGATTATGATTTCTCTAATGTACTGGATCAAGCAAAGGTCTGATTTAGAATGAATGAATCAATGAATGATGAAATGGCACATCCAGCAAAGGAGGGAGAATTCGTCTTACCCTTGGAACTCCAATTCTCAATGCGAAAGGCTGAGATAGGTGCTAAAGAAATGACTTGGGAACAATTATATTCAGCTTTATTAAATCTTTATTATCAACGTTTAATGGAATGGCATGCTGTAAAAGCATTAATAGCACAAGAGAATATAGAAATAGATTTTGATATACCTACTGATTTAGAATTACAAAAATTAGCAGAAGATGTTCAACATATGAATGATCGTGAAGAAGAAGATCCTTTTGAACCTGTCTAGTTTGGCTTAATTAATTTATTTAAATACCATTGAGCTTTTTTTAAAGATTCAACTCCACCTTTATGTTTTTCTCTCCAGAGATACTTAATAATATTTCCTTTTAAATAACCACGGAATTCTTCAGGAGATAACTGAGCTTCAATTGCATCAATGCATTCGATATTACCAGCTGCATAGTGCATGGGACGATCTACTACGTCAAAGAAATGTCCTAAATTATCTTTATCTTTTTTATTATCTTTTTTATTATCAAGAAGTTGAGTAATTCTATCCCAAGCAACGACTGAAATCTTAGCTGGCTCGACTTCCTTTTTTTCTGCTTCAGGTCCAGCCATACGCATTTTTGGAGAAGTCTCGTCTATCGGCTCAAGCCACGCCTCTGCATTGATTCTAGCTTCATCTGATCGTTTGGCATTCCTAGAGCTATCATCACTTTCGGAGATTTCGGAGATGAACCTGGAAATTGGCCCGCTTGTTCCATCGACGGAATGTATCCAGTCAGCCCTGCCCTTTGGCTCTTGTCTCTCTTCTGACCTTCCAGTGCTAGGTTCTTTCTTTCCATCCCTGTCTCGCATGCAGTTAATCCACGGTTGTACTGATCATATAGTGGAACGTCGTTATTTTCATTACTAAGTTCCGCACCAAAATCTTCAATGTCTATATAAGAACAATCTAATTCACTTTTTAGATACTTACCTAGAAATCCAGCCATGGCTTTATATAAGTCTTGATGTATTGCTTTTACAATATTATCATGGCAAGATTCTATGACCCCACTTACGATCCTCAAAAGGATTCAGGTACTTCTGGTAGTGAAGTATCCGATTTAAATCCTGAAAGATTATATGATACAGATTTAAGACGTGTAGATACAGATTTTAGAGAAGATCTAGATGTCAATGATAAACAAGATCGAGTTAAAAAATTTATGAGAGCTGCAAGAAGTGCAGGTAAATATAAACAAAGTCAAGGAATAGCAGAACCAACTATACGTGGTAAGACTCCTGTAGGTAAAGGAAATGTGAGTGGTGTGGAAATACCAAGCTTAAGAGGAAGGAACTATGGAGATCCAGGAGCAGGTGCTACTGAATATGCTCATAAACCTAAACCAAACTTTGGAAAACCTTTTGTTTAAAAATGATTAATCCTCAACAATTTTTATCAAGATTTAGAGAACTCTCCTTTACCTTACCTACTGTTGATCCCTCTATTGGTCCATCAGGAGCTAGAAGAACTGTCAAAATTCCTGAAGCAATACAAAATTATGGAAAAGATCTTGTATCTGGACAGTTTAATCATACACAATATCAAGATAGACCTTACATGGGAAATATTCCCGAAGTTAAAGAAAGAACTGAAAGAATAAAAAGAAATCCTATTCAGTTACTTCTAAATACAGATGCTAATTATATGAATAGAGGTAATTAGACTTTTGCATAAACAACTTCTTTAGGTTGATTATGGTATTTACCTTTACGATCTTTATAACTAACCATACAAGATTTACCACGGAAAAATAACAATTGAATGATTCCTTCATTTGCATATATACGATTAAATAATCCTGTTGCATTATTAATTTGCAAAGTTAAATATCCTTCCCATCCACCTTCTGCAGGAGTAATATTACAATGAATTCCTGTACGTGCATAACTTGATTTTCCAGCAGGGATAACAGTAATATCTTCAGGCAAACTTAAACGTTCATGAGCAACACATAAAGCATATCCATAAGGAGGCAATAAGAAATACTTACCTTTCTCATCTTCACTCAATTCTGCTTCTTTTAAAATTTTGGCATCAAAGCTTTTTGGATCACATACACCTGCTTGAGTACCACCAAAGATTAAACATTGTTTGGAAGATAAACGAATATCATAACCATAAGAACCCAGTCCATAACTTAATAATTTACGTCCGTCTTCTTCTCTAACAACATGATCAACAAAGGGAGAAATAAGTTTTCCATCTAAAGACAAAGCTTTAATTTCCCAATCGGAAAGAAGAGTCATACTAATTTTGCACGTTCTATTACTATAGGAAAACTAACAGAGGATGCGACCTTTTTCTGAATAAATCTCAATAAATCTTTCGGTCATCTCTGTAGGATTATCAACAGGTGGTAGATACACTAAGAATGATGTACAAGTTTTGTGTTTACTAACGCCAGTACTTGTATTTTTAAGTAATAATGGAGCTGTTTTTAATATACAGATAGGGAAATCAAATATCTTTTGTTCGTATCTGATCATATCTGGACAATTAGTAAAATATAAACCTTGTTTTATATCACCAGACAACCATGAATTATATAATTTTCTAAACCAAACAGCATGTGAAGAAGTCAGTGTAGGAGAAGAAGCTCGTGTCATTTTCCATTTATCATTTTTCTTATCCCAAAAGTATGCACCTCTTGGAGGAAATAGATAAGCACTACCAAACCATTGCTGACAATTTAAAGAATCATCAGATGGTGTAAAGAAGTTCTCTGCTTCAACATATTTATTTGCTGTCTTAGAACTAGCAACATCTAAATCAATCCCTTCTAATAAAGCATGTGCAGATGCCACCAGATCATAGTTAGTAATTAACTCCAAATCTTCACGACGTTTTCTAATATCATGTATAGCCATTAGTCAAACAATAATTCTTGTACTTGATCAAAATTTAAATGAGGTGAAGCTAAACATAATGCTTTACGTTTTACTTTCCTATCATCAATAGGTATAACACTATGTACTTTACTGACATCCAAAACATATACTTCCCCTGGTTGTGAATGAAAAGAAGGACCTAATATAAGATCATCCAAATTATATAGATGTCCATTGGTTTGATTATCTAATTGGAATGGTTTTGCATCATCTTTAATTTCATAGAATTGAGTAATACATTCGTCTGTCTCTATATAAAAATTAATAACTGCAAGTGTATCGCTATCTGTATGTGGAGGAATAAATGAATTTACTTGCATCAATTGCATTACAAAGGCCTCTTGAAATTCTTCTGGAATAATTCCTTTTAAAGAACATTCATTTTCTTTATCAATTTCGTTATACCAAATACCATGAAATTTATTTTCAACTTTCAATCCATATTTCATTGCAAGTTTACCGACCTGAAAATCAGGCGCATCAAAAGTTAGATCTAATTTTTTAAAATACATTAAAAGTCAACCAAAACCTTTAGTAGTTTCAGATTCTGACATAGTTTGGAAATCTATTTCAAAATATCTCATACCTTCTTTATCCACAATTACAAAACCTGCTTTTTCTTTTGGTTTAATTTTTTGAGCAGCTTCAATAATGCGCCTAAAACTCTCGACTAAATCATGATTATTATTCCTTTCAGCATCTTCCTTTGCTGAATTAAGTTCTTCCAAAGTTAAAGAACATAGAACGTTCTTTATCCCCTGGTTGAAAGACCATAACTCCTGGTCCTTCTGCTTTCCAGAATTTTTTATATTGTCCACACATATCACCCAAGATGAATTTGATAGTTGTATCCAACATCTTGGCTTTATCTTTATCCATTTCTGGACCAATGATTGAAGCTAATAATCTTTCTCTACGATTCATTTTTCTAATAATCCTTGGCGTGATAGTGATTCCAAAAGCTTAGGCATTGGTTGATATAGAACAACCATTTTTCCTAATACACCTCGTTTTTTAACGAGCTTACCTTCTTCATCTCTTACTTTATCGAATTCTCCTGAACGTATCAGATATTCAGCTACACAACGGAGTCTTCTCTTTAAAGGTAATTCAGCTTTTGGAAATTTCCCACAAATTGTATCTGGAGTCATATCTTTAAAGGCGATACGTAAACGATTAGCTAACGTCATATTTGAATTAGCATCTTCTTGCTCATAGTTCTTTATATTTTCTAGATATCTTTGTAAGCATTTATTATCAAAAGAACCATGTGGAGGCAAGAATGGATCAACTTGCTTTACTAAGGATTCTGGTAAAAGTTCTATATAATTATGAACTGTTACTTTTGTGATATCTACTTTTTTAAAACGGTGAGCCATCACTCCAGTTTTCCAACACTTGTTGACTTGTACATAGGAGAAGCTTTTTTTCGATAATCTTGATTCTCCATCTTTCGATTCTTGGAGAATGATTGTATTAATTGAGTCCACGGGATTCTAATAATTGCTTTTTTAGAAGGATTTGGCGAGGCATTGACATAATGGATTCCTTCAATCCATCCTTTATCAGGAGTCTTACGTCCTAATGCCATCCAATTTCTTAAAGTTTGGTCGGAAACATTTAATCTTCTAGCGCATTCTTCTGTAGATATATATTCATCAGCAAATGCATCTGGATCTAGAACATCTGTTTCACCTTCTTTATAACGACTATGCCACATAGAAGATAAAGTATTTTTTATTCCTTTTAATTCCCATGCAATATCTTCCAAACCTTTACGAATACCGTACTTCATAATAAGCATTTCTCTTTATTAGATGCTAGTGTAATCATGAATGTTTTGCCAAAATGGATTCTCAATTACCTCCTAATCAAGAACCAACTCAAGCTCAGATCACTCCAGAACAATTAGAACAAATGAAATTTCTTGCTCGCCAACAAGCGATGCAACAAGTAATAGCTCAAAGGCAAGTTCAAACTCAACCTAAAGTTGTTTATGTGAGAAGAAACCTTACTGTTGCTGAAGTGATTGCTGTGTTTGTTATATCTTGTGGATTAGTAATAGGAATTCCTGCTACTTGGAATTTTGCTACTAATTATTTACCAAGGATAGAAGTAAAAGTAAATTAATGCCGTAAGATTAGCAATCTATAATTAGTATAAGGCTTTTATGTAGATAAGAAGTGGCAAACCGCAGGATTAGTGAACTCCAAGAACAGGCGGGACTTCAGTTAGATGAAGACGATCTATTGAACGTGGTTCATGTAGCTGAAGTTGACCCTGCGATTAAGAATAAGAAATTAACAATATCAGGAACAAAAGCATATTTAAATGTATATTATCTTCCTAGAACAGGAGGAACAGTAAGCGGAAGTGTAATCGTACAAAATGATCTAACGGTTTCAGGTGCAACAACAGTAAATACTCTAAGTTCAACAAGTACTTCTACTCTTAATGCATTAATTGTTAAAACAGATGCGACAGTAACAGGAACAATAAGTGGTGCAACAATAACTGGTGTTTTTGTTAAAGCGACAAATATTACAGGACAACTTGTCAGTGGTGTTAATGTTTCTGGTACAACAGCAACATTTACCACAGGTACTTATACAAGACTTACAGGTGTAACAACCACTGGTACTTCTGCACAATTCACTTCAATTACTGGTGGAATAATAAGTGGTACGACAATTACAGGTGTAACTGTTAGAGCAACAACAGGTGTCTTTGCTGAAGTTGATACACCATCTCTTGCTGTTGGTAACTTAACGGTACAAACGGGATTAGTTGTTTCTGGTACAGGAAAAATTCAAAATGTAGAAACAAGTGGCACTTTATCTGGAGCGACAATAACTGGTGGAGTAAAAATTCTTTCTCCTTTAATTACAGGTGCGACAGTCGTTGGTACTACTAAAGTCTCAGGTGCAACTGTTACTGGTACGAATGCTTTATTTACGAATGCAACTGCTGTTAATGTTACTGGTACAACTTTAGTTTCGGGAGCAGTTGTTTCTGGAGCTGTTGGTAGATATGGAACTTTAACTGGTAGTACTGCAACATTTACCCAAACTGTTTCAGGTGCTGTTGTTACTGGTAATGCAGGTCAATTCACAACCTTCACTGGTATCACTGGTATGTTTACTTCCTTAACAGGAACTACCATACAAGGTACACATGCGAATATTGCAAATATTACTGGAGCAACTATTCAGGGAACAACTAAAGTTTCTGGTGTCACAGTAACAGGTGCTAGTGGAGCTTTTACTTCAGTTACTGGTACTACAGGTGTCTTCACAACTCTTGCCTCTGGTGCAGTTGTTAGTGGTAATGCTATTCGAGGAACTGTAATTACAGGTGGAACAATCGTTGGTACGACTAAAGTTTCAGGATTAACAGTTACTGGTAATGCAGGTAAATTTACTGATGTAACCGCAACCAATATTACAGGAACAATTATTACAGGTAGTACGAAGATATTATCTCCCTTAATTACTGGAGCAACAGTTGTAGGTACAACTAAGGTTTCAGGTGCAACAGTTACGGGTACTAACGCTTTATTTACCAACGTTACTGCTCAAGATTTTACTGTTGAAGATGATTTTATAGTTGCAGATGATGTAACGGTAGGTGGTGATTTAACAGTTACTGGAACAATTGAAGGCAAAGGTACAGTTACAGGAGTTACTGCTAATTTCACTACAGTTAATGCAGTTGATTTAAATGTTACTGATGATGCAATTATTAGAGATGATTTAACAGTTACAGGAATAATCGAAGGAAAAGATGTAATAAAAGGTGTAACAGTTACTGGTACAACAAAAGTTTTATCCCCACTAATTACAGGTGGAACGGTTGTTGGAACAACTAAAGTTTCTGGTGTTACCGTAACAGGTACTCATGGTCAATTTACAAATATGACTGCAGCTAACATTACAGGATCAACATTAATTACTGGTACAACCATCAAAATGAGTGGTGATACAGTTGCGACACAAACATATGCAACCGATACATCTATTGTTTTTGCAATTGCTCTTGGATAAGTACTCATATAATTAAGATACTAGTGCTAAGGTTTTACAAATAAATGGCTCGTTTTCAATCAGTCTGCCGAGCAAGTATTTCCAATAATTCTGGCTCACCAACTACAGTTATAACTGGAGCAACGAATTCGAGTGGAATACCTGCTAGTACTTATGGAGTTATCTTAAGTATTCTGGCATCAAATAAAACTGCAAACTCTGTAGATGTAACAGTCAATCTTATAAAAGGAGGAACGACTTCAACATCATTAATAACTTCTGGAAATGTTCCTAATAAATCTTCTTTAGAATTTATGACAGGAAATAAGATGATTATTGAACCAGGAGATTGGATCAAAGCTTATGCAGGAACTGCAAGTGCAATAGATATAACTGTTTCTTACATGCTTAATCCACAAGATACTACAATCTAGTCATGCCATATATAGGTAATACCACTGCTGATTTCAGTATTAATACTGGAAATATAACAAATAGGGCAGTAACTGCATTAAAACTTAGTCCTTCAAGTGTAGGTTCTAATGGTCAAGTATTAAGTGTAGATGGAAGTGGGAATTTACAATGGGGAAATGATACAGCAGGAATTCCAGCTTCAGGAGGTACGTTTACAGGAGATATAAGTTTTAATGATAATATTTCTGCTAAATTCGGAGCTGATTTTGATTTAACTATTAAAAGTAATGGGTCTTCTGGTTTTATACAGACTCAACATTCTGGAGGAACTTTATATTTAGGAACAACAACTAGCGATAATTTGATGAATATCACAGCAAGTGGTATTACTTTCTTAGGTGAAACTTTTTGGACTAATGGTAATGATATTAAAATAAATGATAGTTCTAAAATTTTAGTTGGTACAGGAAATGATCTAACTATACAGCACAGTAATTCAAGTAATATTAGTAGTATCGGACATAGTAACGCTGCTGGAAGTTTACAGTTAAGTAGTCCAAATAGTGTAGGTGTGGAATTATATGCTGTTGGAGCAAATACAGATTATGTACTTCTTAGATATGGAGGAGGTGATAGATTATTCACAACTGCTGAAGGAATAAAAGTACAATGGGCTACTGGAAATGCAGGAGAAATTCATATAGCTGAAGGAACTAGTAATGGTTCACATACAGTAGCTTTAACATGTCCAGCTTCTGTTGCTGCTAGTTATAAGATTACTCTTCCAGGTGCAGTTCCAACTAGTAACGGACAAGTATTAGCTGCCACAACTGCTGGTATAGGTAGTTGGATTGACGTAACTGCATTATCTGGATCAACTAATAACACTATTTGTACAGTCACAGGTGCAAACGCTATTCAAGGGGAGGCAAATCTTACTTATAACGGTACTGATACATTAAGTATTGATCATAGTGCTACAGATGAAAATAGTTATATAAAAATAGCTGCTGATGATAATAGAAGAAAAACTTTAGTATTTGATAGTGGTGGTACGACTAGAGGAGTTATAGGTATTGGAGATTCTGACGAAGCTGTTGCAACTACATTATTTTTAAGTGCAAATAGTAATGTTGCTGGTAATAGTCCACATTTAGTTATATTATCAGATGGAAAAGTTGGTATAACAACTACAACACCAACAACAAATTTGAATGTTGCTGGAGGTTTCCATGTTTCAGGAACTGCAAACCAAACTAAAGCACAAGATGGTTTACTTTTTCAAAGAAATACTTCAAGTGGTAATTGTGAGATTATTGCAGGTAGAGCTGGAGGTAATTATACAGCACTAGAACATTATGTTGCTGGTGCAAATGGAGTAACGAAAAGATATTCTGTTGATTATCAAAGTAATCATAAATGGTTTGCTGCAAATGGAACTACACAGACAGTGTGTATAGATTTGAGTGGTCATGTTGGTATAGGTACAGCATCTCCAAATGTAGGAGGGCATGATAAATCTCTAAGTATTAGTAATACAGCGGTATCAGCAAGATCAGCAGTCAATATTGAAGGTAATACTGCTAACTGTCATGCCTGTGTTGAGATGAGGAATAATGGAACATTAGTTAGTGGTGTCTATAGTAGAGGTACAAATAGATTACAATTCGGTACTGGTGCTAGTGGGACTGTTGCAGTAGAGGTTAATGATAAAGACTTAAAAATAGAAGACGGCAACCTAATAATAGGAACTGCTGGTCACGGTATTAACTTTCATAATTATGCAACTTCTGGAAACCCTAGTTCAAATTTATTAGATGATTATGAAGAGGGAACTTGGACACCTGTATTAGCAGGTCTAACTAATCACACTGTTTATTATGTCTCTGGTAATGGAAGTTATACAAGGATTGGTAGGCACGTATATTGTCAAGTATCTTTGCATAATGTAGATCTCAACGATAGTGCAAGTGGACGAATATTGATAAAAGGGTTGCCTTTCACTGAATATAAAACTGCCAGTGGAGCAGTAAGAGCCGTCACTAGTGATTTTATGACTCACAAAGTATATTACCCTCACTCTGGTGATAGGAATTGGTACTCGTGGTATATATCTGACAGTGATCATCTAGTTGGACAGAGATCTAATGACGGTGGTGATTGGACCGCTTGGGACGCAAGTAATTTCACTTTATCTGGCGTATATATTGATCTAAGTTTTACCTATGTAACTACTACATAAGACCGTAGCTAAGTCTCTAAATGTATTACGAATAAAATATAAATAATATCAATTAAATAAAATGGCTGTTGTTTGGAAAATCGTTTCTTTAGATCGTGCTCCTACCGAAGGATCTCTTTCAGATGTAATAAAAAATGTACACTGGACTGCTTCTGATTCAGAAACTGTAGGTTCTGGCGATTCTGCTGTTACTCACGCAGGTCATTCTTATGGTGCTATAAGTTTAAAAGCTGCAGATTCTGGAGATTTCAAAGCATATGCAAGTGTTACAGAAGCAAATGCAATTGATTGGGCTAAAGCTGCTATTGGTTCGGATGAGGTTACAGCAATAGAAACTTCTATAGCTGCTCAAATTACAGAGTCGAAAACACCGACCTCTAAAACAGGTGTGCCTTGGTAACTATTTGCTATATAATTAGAATAGTTTTTGATTTGTCATGTCTTCTGTTAACGAAAGAATAGAAAAGCTCACTGAAGAGCTAAAAGCTGCTGTTGAGAAACATAATGAGGCTTTACAAATAGTCAATACTGAAAAAGAAAATGCTTTTGGTCTTCAAAAACAGCTTGAAGTACTAGAAGAATTGAAAGTAGAAGAAGAAGGTCCAGCAGAAACAGTAGAAACTGAAGTTGCTTAATTGTTCTTCGTAAAGTTAGTCAATTTAGAATAAAGAATAGTTAGTGATGTCAGAGCTTGGCTTACCTTGGGCAAAGACCTGTTGTTGGAAGATACACCAAATTAGATCAGATTAATACTGGTTTTAACGGAAGTCTTGCAACATTTAATTTACAAGCTGGTAGCCAAGCGGTTCTACCAGGTAGTGAGCAGAATTTATTATTATCTTTAGGTGGTGTAATACAAGAACCCAAAACAGATTTCACAATCTCTGGTTCACAAATAACATTTACAACTCCTCCTGTTGCTAATACAACATTCTTTTGTATCGTCTTTGGCGATATGCAAGCTATTGGGCAACCAAGTGATGGGACAGTTATACCAGCTAGTATTGCAAACACAGGAGATTTTACTTTCCCTGCTGATATTAAATCCACTGGTACTGGAGGAGTTAAAGTTCCTGCAGGTACAACAGCACAACGACCTTCTAATACAGCTGGATATATAAGATATAACAGTACAACTTCTCAGTTTGAAGGTTATGGAGCTGCTTGGGGTGCATTAGGAGGTGGAGCAACTGGTGGTGGATCTGATCAGGTATTCGTAGAAACGAATCAAGATATAACAACTTCATATACATTAACTTCTAATTTTAATGCTCTTTGTGCAGGTCCAGTGGACATTGCATCATCAGCCACTGTCACTGTCCCAGCTGGGGCTACTTGGGTAATTGTTTAGGAGATACTATGGCACTCACACTTAACGGAACAACAGGAATTTCAGGTATCGCAGGTAGTGAAGGAACACCAGCATTACAAGGAAATAATGATGCCAATACTGGTTATTTTTTTGCTGCAGATACTTTAGGTTTAAGTACAGCTGGTACTGAAAGACTTCGCATAGGATCTTCAGGCGAAATGTACATTGGAACTACTAGTTGGCCTACTGGTACAATGGCCAAAGCAGCAGGTAGAGTATTAGTAGGTGGTGGAGGTGATTTAACTTTATGGAATGAAACTAATAGTGCTGGTGGTGTTGCTTCCTTTAAATTAGCTTGTAAAGAGGGTGGAGATGCTACCAAGATTGGTTACGTTCAGTTCTTTGGAGGAACAGAAAATACAAGTGATCAGAAAGGTTTTTTAAAAATAAACGTTTCAGATGCAAGTGGTAGTGGACAAGAAAGACTTCGCATCACATCAGGTGGAGATCTAAGACTTGGTTTAGATTCAGTTGCTAACGTAACTGACTCTGCCCATTATATAATGACTTTGACTGGAAAATCTGGACAGACTGGTGCAGGAGCAATTGCATTTAGAGATCCATCTGCAAATACAGATGGTTTTATATTTGCAGATAGTGGAAATCTTTTTATAACAGCAGATTATAGTAGTGCTACCGCAGACTCAAGTATAAGATTTAGGATAGATGGATCTAGTGAAAAACTTCGCATTGATTCGAGTGGAAGATTAATACAAAGATATAGTGCTGCTCCATATGATAATAGGGCAGCCACATTCCAATCATCAGCTGGAATAGATTCAACTTATATTGCTATCGTAAACACCGAGACAAATGGTACATCTGGAATATTATTTGGAGATCATGCTGGGCAAGCTGCTGGTAACTACACAGGTTACATAAACTACCAGCATAATAATGATGAAATGAGGTTTATGACTAATGGTGGGAATGAGAGATTTATGATTGGATCAGGTGGCGATGTAACAATAACTGACGGCAACCTAAAAGTTGTCTCTGGTCACGGTATTAACTTTCATAATTATGCAACTTCTGGAAACCCTAGTTCAAATCTATTAGACGACTATGAAGAAGGAACTTGGACTCCAAGTTACTCAGCAGGTAGTGCTACTACTTTATCCGTCTCAGCAGCTGGCAGATATACAAAAATTGGTAGACAAGTATTAGCAAGATTTGAAATGAAGACAGGTAATACTAATAATGTTAGTGGACAAATTAAAATTACTGGATTACCGTTCACATCAGCTAGTGACTCTGTTTATGGTAGTCCCGTATGTTTTAATTTTGTGAGAGATTGGGCAACAAATTTTGGAACGAATCTTAGAGGTGGTGTTGATAACGGAGGAACAACAATTAGTTTATTTGTACATGCTAGTAATGCAGATGAATCTACAACTTACCTTCAAGGATCTGATATGGCAATGGGAAATGCAGCAGAGAACTATATGGAAGGAGTAGCAATCTATACTGTCTAAAAATTATTTAAACATCTAAATGTACTACGAATAAAATGTATTTAAGGAACTGATATTATGGCACTTAGACTTCGAGGAGCTACATCTGGTTATATCGAGCTAAAAGCTCCTGCTTCTGCTGGAGATAATACTTTAACTCTTCCAACAAATAACGGAAGTGCAAATCAGCTTTTAAAAACCGATGGAAATGGAAATTTAACTTGGGTTGATAGTGCAACAAGCATTGGTGGTGCGACAGGTGTTGCCTTTAATGATGGAGTTAAAACTAGATGGGGTAGTCAAGGTGCGGGATATGATTTAGAAATTTACCATGTGGCAGGGGATAAAAGTCTAATAAGAAATGTAAGTTCTAATTTAGAATTATGGTCACAAGGTGTAAATATACAAGGTGAAGCAGGTTCAGCTTATACAGCAAAGTTCCATGTTTCAAATGGTTGCGAACTACTTCATAATACACATAAAAAAATAGAAACCAGTTCAACGGGAGTAACAGTAACAGGTTCAGTTATTGCTGATAATACTCCTGGTAGAAATTTAATAATTAACGGTGGCATGAAGGTGGCTCAAAGAGGCACTGATACAGCAAAATTGTATGATTATTGTGGCCCAGATAGATTTTATTTCGGAGGTGATGGAAGTCAAAGATCAACTATATCTCAAGCCAATTTAGCAATTGATAGTAAAGGTCAAGCGAATGCTTGGAGAATGGAGGTTACAACTGCAAGTGGTTCACCAAGTGCGGGAAATTTTCAAGTATTACAGTATAGATTTGAAGGACAAGATCTCCAACACTTAAAGAAAGGTACTGCAAATGCAGAAGCACTTACTTTACAGTTTTGGGTAAAGTCACCTAAAACTGGAATACATATTGTTGAATTAGCAGATCAAGACAATTCCAGGCATATCAGTAAATCTTATACAGTCAGTTCTGCTAATACATGGCAGAAAGTAGTAATTACATTTGCAGGAGATACTACAGGAGCTTTTGGAAATGATACTGCTCGTAGTCTTGATTTAGTATTTTGGCTAATGGCAGGTTCTACTTATAGCAGTGGTACACTAGCAACCTCTTGGGCTTCATCAACTAATGCTAATAAAGCAGTAGGACAAGTTAATTGTGTCGATAGCACAAGTAATAATTTCTATCTTACGGGCGTTCAATTAGAAGTAGGCTCAGCAGCCACTGACTTTGAACATAGATCATATGGTGATGAATTGGTTAGATGCCAAAGATATTACAACCGACAGAATCTCACACAATGGGGGTCAATAGAAACTGGTGTCTTTACTGGATCAGCACAGATTAGAGGTACAATTGGACAATTCCCTGTAACTATGAGAGCAACTCCCTCTATTACTTTCAATGCTCTTGCTGCGGATCGTGAAGTAGGTTCCTCTTCTACTGTTACGGCTGTAGCTAGTAACTATTTAAATCCAAGTGGTGGTGCTATTAGTTGGACTATTAATTCCCATGCCACTGGTTCATCAGGGGATGCTTGTGCTATTTTAGCTACTCATGCTAGTGATAGTTACATTGCCTATGCAGCGGAGCTTTAATCATGACTTATACTTACAAAAAAACACCAACACCCTCTAGAGGCCCAGAGAATACAATTATTAGGAAGGAAGACAATGCTGCCATTCCTTTTGATGAGTCAAACACAGACTACCAAGAATACCTAAAATGGGTAGCAGCAGGTAACACAGCAGAAGCTGCTGATTAAAATGTACTGCGAATAAAATGTATTTAAGGAACTGATATTATGGCAACACTCAAAGTCACTGATATAAGAAACGAAAGTTTTACAGGAACTACTCAATTAAAATTAGATTCCAGTGGAAGATTATTAATAGGAACAACAACTGAAGGTCATGCTGATGCAGATAATATAACTATTGAGGACACTGCTAATGCTGGTCTAACAATTCGTTCTGGTACTAGTAATTGGGGTTCAATATACTTTAGTGATGCAACTTCTGGAGCTGGTGAATATGATGCTTGGATTCAATATACTCAGCAAAGTCGATACTTATCATTTGGTACAGCACAAGGTACAAGACTTACTATTTTATCTGATGGAAAAGTAGGTATAGGTACAACAAGTCCTAATTCAAGATTAAATTTAAAGTTATCTTCAAGAGGTTCTGCTGATTTTCGTATTACAGATTCCGATACAACAAATGATGTTTTAGGGGCGGGTTCACAAGCTGATGGAGATGGTTTTTTTCAATTAAGAACAATAGCAGGTGCTGGCAATGTTTTGTTTGATGCTTCTGGTGTAAGTTATTTTACTGGTGGAAATGTAGGTATAGGAAAAACATCAGATATTTATGAAAAACTTAACATCTTAGATGCAAGCCAAGCTGCAAATAGTAGATCGGGGGGGTTACTTCTCCAATGTTCTGCTACTTCTGGTGCGGATGTTGGTGTGCCGATAGCTTGGAGAGGACAAATAGGAAATGGAACAGAAGCGCAGACGTATGGATTCGCTGCTATTTGTGGAAGGAAAGAGAACTCAACATATAGCTATGATGCAACATCCTCAAAAGGTTATTTGCAATTTTGCACGACTGATAATAGTGCTGCTGAGAGGATGCGTATTACTTCAAGTGGAAACGTAGGTATAGGGACAACTACTCCTGATAGAACTCTTGATGTCTCTGGATCTGGCAATGTATATGGTAAATTTCAAAGTACAGATGCTACTGGTGCTGGTATAGAGGTAAGTGATACAAGTGAAACTTGGTTAATACAAGCAGATGGTGCTAATAGTTCGCTTGCTTTTTATGACTTAGATAATACCGCTTACAGATTTCATATGAAGAGTGATGGTACTTTAAAAATTGTGGGAAGAGGTTTTGAAACGGCTACATTCTCCGATACTGGTGGTTCTGTTGGTATTAAACATAATTTGTGGAGTAATAATGAGCTTGGAATTGCAATGTCTCACAAAGTAACAGGTGGACAAACAGCATTTAGTTTTTACAACCCAAATGGAAACGTAGGGTATATACAAACCAGTGGATCTGCAACTATTTATTCAACATCTTCTGACTATAGATTAAAAGAAAATGAAGTAGCTATATCTGATGGAATAACAAGATTAAAACAACTCAAACCTTATAGATTTAACTTTAAAAAAGATCCATCAACAACTGTAGATGGTTTCTTTGCACATGAAGTAGAGCCAGTTGTACCTCAAGCAGTAAGTGGGACTAAAGATCAAGTAGCCACAAAAGATGAAGGAGACAGAAAAACTGGAGACCCTATGTATCAAGGTCTGGATTATGGCAAAATTACGCCTCTTTTAACCGCAGCTTTACAAGAAGCAATAACAAAAATAGAAACCTTAGAAACAAAAGTAGCAGCACTAGAGGCGGGCTAAGTCTCTAAATGTACTACGAATAATAAAGCACTATAATTAAAACACAAATTAGTTTTCTATCATGCAAAAAATAGTTAATGTACTTGCTATTACGTCTTTCGCTGTATCTACTGCCGTTATTGGGACTGCTGGTTACGTGTTCCTTAATAAGGAAGCACTAATTGAACAAATTAAAGATGCAGCTCTTGGTCAAGTTGGTGCTATTGCAGGAAATGCAGTAAAAGATTTAATGCCTGATATACCATCCATACCACCAAGTACAGGTCCTGTTATTTCTAGACCAAGTGCTGGATTGGGTGTTCCTAAGCTGTAATGGCTGAAATACCTGAAATTGGTATTAGGAATATAAATATACAGACAAGAGAAATTCCAACTTTTAATTTTTATCTATTAAATAGTCTTCCTCAGAATCCTCCTGTAACGCTATACATTGGTTCTCCAATTATTGAATTACCTGGATGTGTTGAATATAATCCAGCCAATAAAAATTCAAATGAATTAGTTAATGATGACCCAAAAGGGAATCGTGTTCTTTGTGATGGGACAGTACCTAGTTATAACCCTATTGATTACACCCCAGAACAATTACTTTATACACAAGAAGCACAAGTACCTACGGTTCCTGTTGGTACAGATGAGGTTTTTGAATCACCTACTCCAGAAATACCAACTACTCCTGCCCCTGAGGTAATTTGCCCCCCAACCGAGGCTCCTATAGTCGGTTCAAAAGTTGAAGGTAATAAAAAAATTAGTGGATATGAAATACAAGATGGACGTTGTGTAACTCTCTATGAAGAGATACCGATTATTCAACAAGTTGTAGAAGCATTACCAACAGCGGGAGCTGTCACCACAACTACTTCGATAGCTGTAGTTGCAACGACATCGGCGGTCCTAGCGAAGCCGCTGGCTGATCTTGCTTTGAAGGCGATAAAGCCTCTGATAAAGACTGTAATGAAGAAGATTCAGGCTTTACTTGGGAAGACTCCGATCCGTCCGAGTCGTTCTGAGGTGATTGCTGATCAGTATCGAGAGAAGAAGGGACTTCCTCCACTGAAGAAGAAGAAGGGGAAATAATTGAATGTTGATGTTGTGGTATTACACCATGAGGATTAGTAACTACAATGTCAGCACATATTTGAAATGCAGGAGATTTTGGATGAAATGATACTCCAAGCCTTCTTTGTTCTGAACAGTGTTTTAATCTAGCCATTTCAAAATCTAATCTTTTATTTGCAAGTAATTGGGTTGCTAATTGTGTTTGTGTATTTGCAGCTTTTAAACAGCCTTCATGATGTCTCCTATCTAATGGAATAGAGATAGTTGCACTAAGACCTAATGACATATTATTGTTTGCTTTTTGTCCAGTCCTAGTTGGAACATAATATAAAATAGAACCTGGATTATTTAAATTTCCATCAGAATCTGTTGTCATGTCATATACAGGTGAATCCCAGTAACTTTCATAGGGTTCCTTCCAGGAATTAGATCCAGTAAGAAATGGCGTAATGTTTAAAGTAGGACCCTGGCACGAGACTCCGTTCCCATAGGTGTTGGTAATGTACGGTCCTTGAAGGACTTGAATTGCTTGATTTGTAACGCTGCCACTACTATTAGCAACAGGAGCAGCGGAAGCACTGACACCGCCAACGCTTTCTGCACGAACACTTTGCGGGAAAAAAGAAAGTACATTTACTAATGCTACTAAAAAATATTTTACTGACTGAAGGTGGACACGGTATCGGTTACTGATTCTATTTCTGTAGTTCGAGTGATTATCGTCTGAGATTTCATCCCTGGTTGGCTTACTGTCGTAGTAAATTGCCAAGCCTTTGCTGGATCTGTGATCGTGAAATCGGGCATATTGTTTGCGTCTATTGCTGTCCATGTTGAAGTTACACCGTTAACCGTATTAGATATTGATGTGGAAGGAGGTACAAGACTACTTGCATTTGTATTTATATTATTACCTGTTACTGTCATTTGCCACCCTGTTTGATAATCTATGACGTTAATTACTTCTGATACTTTACTAGTAGTCTCCGTATGACTCGTCATACTTCCACTTTGAAAATTTGGCGTAACAGGAACAGCTAATGCAGGTAAAGGATATAACAATAACAGTAGCAAAAGCCGCTTCATGACTGCTATTTGACGGTTATTTCGCTCACAAATTGTCCCGTGGCTGTAGTACCCGCACCACCGCCAACTATCGTCATAACTCCCGAACTTAAAATCGTACCTGCCAAAGTACCTGCAACACCACCAGATTGGGTGGTTGTTTCACCAAAAGCTGGCATATCTGCAACAACACCAGCTGTAACATCAACACCTGCACCCATTGCAGGTATGGGGTCTCCTTGTAAATAGCTAGTCGAAAAACTGAAGGCAGATCCTGCGGTATTGATATCATACGTACCCACGTCAAGAGTGGGGGCAGCAGTTGCACTACCAGCAGTTAGAGCACCAAAATGACCACTATTTGAAGTATCTACTTTTATATTTGATCCTGATACAGAATAAGTTGAACCTAATCTAGTTCCAGTTGTTGCTGCTCCATTAACAGTCAGCTGAGTACTTGTTGCTAACCTATGCACCAGATCTGCCTTAGCAGATATAGGTGAAAATAGGAGCATTAAAAATGCTGCAAACTTCCACATTTTTCATCATTCACATTACTTAACTTGAGTCTATCATCGGTAATTAATTCCCTATCTTGGTAGTATTTATCTAATATCCAAGAACTACTATTAATCTTATCGTCACCTCCAACACTCCAAACAAAATCTACTCTTGGGTCTGAACCATATTCATCTAATTCAGGAGTATTAGTAAGTGTACGATCTCCTCCATTTGCAAAATAAATCTTATCAGTTAATTGAAAACATTTCTTAATTGCTCCACATGCAGAATTATCAGAATCATCCCAATCTATAACGATATTAACCATATCTAAATGACCAATAATAGTTGAACGTTCTTCCCAAGTTTGAAAGTATTGTCCCTTTTTATTTTTTAACCATTCATTACTATTTAATCCAACAACTAAACAATCAGATATCTTTTTTGCATTCTCAAAATATCTTATATGCCCACTATGTATAGGATCAAATCCTCCTGTAACAAGAGTGATTGAATTAAAGAACATTTTATAAATATGCTTTAGAAATATTAGTAGCAAATCCTATGACTGTAACTCCAGCAGCAAGAACAGCAGCTGCACCAATAACCCATTTTTCGACAACTTTTAAACGTTCTCTTAGCTCTTCTTGTTTCTCTTCTAGTCTTTCTATTCTTAAAGCTTGAACTACTAATCGAGTTTCCTGTGCAGCATCTATAGCAAAGTCACGTGCATGATCTAATGGTTCGGTCATCTTACTAATTAATCTTCTTCAATAATAGACGTAATTGCATGAGGATGCTCATGTAAATATGAATCAGATTCTATTGCTACATGTTCTGCATCCCAGCAGCTATCTGCATAGGTACATAGGTCATGATGATGATTTTGAGAATCACGATAACCAATAAGATAATGTTTAGTCATTTAAACAAGGACACACCTTGTAAAACAATAACAATTAGATGTGCCTTAATTTTTTAATTATTGCCTTTCCACGATGTAATGCTCTTCTCATCATATTCTCTTTTTTTATGAAGTCTGCCTTTATATCTTTCTTTGAGTGATACTGCCAATTAGGAATATAAAGTGGACTGTACATAAGCCTTACTCCTTGGATTTATTATCTTAATCCTACATCTGGTACTTAGATTCTTTACTAGGTGTTTCTGCCTTAATTACTAACGGAGCTTGCTCAATTCTAATAGTTTGTACAGCAGCATTAGATGCAGCTTTTGTAATCATTGCTTCCATATCTTTCTTGCTTATTTGTCCATTACTATCCCCATTCATCTTCATTGTTCCATCACCTTTTTTAGAGGCTGTAACAATTCCGAACGAACTTAAAACTCCTGTAAATACACTGGCAATAAAGGTCGGATCTATCTTCTGTTGGGTTAATCCTGGGATAGAAACGTAATTTAAAGTTAATACTCCACCACTCCAAATCAATACTCCAAGACGTACAAATGTACTAACGATTGCAGCTTGTTCTTCTTGATCTGGAAGTATTGCATCTTTTACTTTTCCTAGTACACTTTTTTTCTTTTGATCATGTTTTTCTTCTAGGATTTCTGTATCTTTCTTCTCTGCCATGTGTAATAATTAACTGCTACTGATTAGTATAAGATTATGACACTTAATAAAAATACAACGAAGATGTATTATTTAGAGGTTTTGTCTCCTGGGAATAGACCATCCTTAATTAAGGAAACAGCTTTATCATCTAAAGTATTATCTGTAGATTCTGCTAATGCTGTTAATAAATCAACTATCAATTGTTTAACTTGAATAGTATTGACAAATTTAGTTAGGATTGGGCGAATAAGAGTAACCATTTTTTTGAAGGATTAATATTTATAATTTTAGTTTACTCATTCCTATAGAAAAAGAATGATTTATGTTTATCAGAAATTTCCCATTCATAACTTTCATTTTTAATAAACCATTTTTTCCATATTTTAAATTGCTTATCTGGTAGACAACATTCACAACGTAATGTCATTGAGTCTCCAACAGGTATTTCTTTCATCCACTTTCTTACCTGACGAATAGCAATAGCCTGTGTTTTAGGTCCAGCTTTACCTGTCAAAGATAAATTCAGGCGGTGGACCCTTCGGTTTTTCTTTAGAGATTTCCAATCGTTCAGTTGCCTGTTGCTTTTGCTGATTGCCATGCTTGCGAGCCATATCACTCCGCTTTCTGTACGCATCCATGGGAAGAGTCTCAGCTTCAAAATATGTTTGCCAATATGCGTCGTCGCTACTTTCCTCCTCCTGGTCGTCCTTAGTGTCATTAATCTCAACAGTCATATAACTTACATTGTTGCAGATATGGAATGGTTTCGCATTCTTCTTTAAATCTAGCTGTTAAATTTTGATATGGTTGTACTTCATGATGTTCTTTCCAGAAATCATATTGTTCATCGAGTATAACTGTATATAAATTAGAGTCCATGATTGATACATTACCTTCGGTATTATCAAAATCGAATTTGATAACTTTATCGTATGAAGTCATTAAAAATTAATCAAGGCTTAGTTGTCAAAGGAACAAGAACATCTGGGAACTTCTCATATGCTTGACGTTCTCTACTCCAGGCAGTTTTCCACTCAGTTAATGAATGTTCATGATCTTCAGCTCCAGTGTAGTTAGGAGTTGTGTCACAAATAATATCATCTTGGGTGGCAACCGTTTCTAACAATAAACGATCATAATCTTCAGTTAGTAAGACAGGATAAGGATCTGCCATCTCAATAACTACACCAACTGCATAGTTAAATGGAGTATTGAGATTACTAGAAACACAGATTAAATATTCACCAATTTCTAATGGGTAATATCTTGAATCTCCTTTATCTAATCTTCTGGAATCAAAATTATTATAGAGATCTGACTGTGCGCCCATTACATGACCGACATAAGGATTTAAAATTTTCCCATCAGATTCAATTGTTATAGTGTCATCATCAAATACTCCTCTACCTTGGATAGGATTTTTATTAATATCATATGCAGAAACATTGAACCATTTCTCCCAACCACCACCTTTAGCTAAAATAATCCATGCATTAGTTTCAATCTTAAATTTAAACCAATGGTTAACAGTACCTCCTCCATAACCTCCAGGTCCAGGAACATGTGTACCGCCTAATTGACCAGTTAAATAACGTATTGAAGTTTGATCAAATGTACCAACTAATAGAGGATTACTTGCAGTACGTGCTCTTTGAGTGGTCTGGTTGCGAGCCATTATTATTTTGAAACATTACTCTATCCTTCATCATAATCGGGCGTATCTTTGACAGCCAAAGGATGTTGAATAGTTTTCTGATATTTCTCTTTAATTATTTCTTGTTCTCGGTTTAATAATTTAGCTTTACTAATACGCATTAATTTGGCTGCATCGAAATCTAAGATAAATGGTTTTATTTCTTTAGGCATATGACGACGATTCCACCTGGAGGTCATATGTAGAGGATTCAAACACCACGGGTTTCCACATAATCTGGTTACAAACATGGATCCAATATCACCCCATGCAGATTGGTATATTGCTTTATGTGCTGTTATGTTCTCGGCTTTTTGACAACTATATTCTGAACGATAGGAAGGGAAACAAACTCTATGAGGGCCACGCTTCCCTGGTAGACTAGCTTCCCAACATTCTTCATGATGTTTTATATTGACATGTTTCCATAGCTTATGATATTTAGTTTTGTAATCATTATGGATGTAGTTGATATCAAAACCACAGACATTAGATTGGATTTTTATAGCACAGTGATAGCACCAATGATTTTTCTTATCTCTAATGACATGGTTGTGAACGCAAGGAAAACCAATGTAGTATCCATTGTCATCTAGCTCCTTTTGGCTTATAGAATCAATGTCAGGTATATAACGGAACTCGTTTAATTCAGCAGAGAATTCAATTAATTGATCAAGCTTAGACATAGGAAGTTAGTTTCTTTTGAGGATAAGGTAAATGGGTAGCTTTTAAATCGAGTCGATTGTCTTTTATACGATTTAAAAAAGAATGTTGTACGCAGTAACGGTCAGGACATAGGCCACTTCTCAGATAATAAACAATACGATGAACCATGTAGCTTTCGTTATCTATTGAAACGAAATAATAACCATTACTTTTGTTAATTTTTCCTGCTTGATCTCCCTTTTTATACCCAGCTTTATCTATACTCCATTCAAGACCACTTGGGTACTTGTCAGAGAGCTTAAATAACTCCTCAATCCTCCATATTTCAGGCATTTTTTTATAGTTGCGAGGCATAGGTGTTGTAAAAACCTAGAATAGGATAGAAATTTCTTATGTCTATAGCTAAATTACACTTTTATTCTAAGTTTTGTAGTCTCATAAGACTCAGAATAGAAGTGTAATCTTCCCTATGTATAAGAAAAAAATAACCTATTCTGTGTTTTTCTGCACACGCCCATAGTCATCTTCGATCCTTATGATGTCGTCTTCAGAAAGTTTTTCCCCATGTTGGACTTCTATGATCACTAGTTGATCTCCAATAGCTTTCGCTCTATGTTCTGATCCACGCTTGATTTTGACGACCTTACCTTCACGAGCGATCTGCCAAAAGTTCTCAGAAAATATTTCTCCCTTTCCACGGGCTATAGTCCAAGTTTCATCTCGATGCTCATGCTTCTGGAGGCTTAATTGTTGACCTTCATTGATGGTGATGATTTTAGTCTTATAACCTGGTTCTTCATAAAGATCCATCCACCATCCCCAAGGTCGGAATGTGATCTTTCTAAACATTACCTATCTTCCTCTTCTTACGAGTTTTTTTAGCAGTTACTTTTTTAACAGAATGATCAACACCTTTAACTGTGTCCTCAAATATTCCTGCGAATTGTGCTCCTATCTTTTCCCAAGTAAATTGTTCTTCTAAAGCTCGTGTATAACAGAGTTCAGCCGTAGCATCTAATTTATCTCTATCATTATATAGATCGTTAAGAATTTCTACTAAATGATCAGTAGAAGGACAAGGCATTTCTCTACCGTAATTTGTATCTACATCTATATGATCACATCGTATGAGTTGACCGTATCCTTCAAAGATTTCCTTACATGAAGTATGCCCTGGAACAACTTGGGCTATTCGACAAGCAGCTTGCTCAAAATTAACAAGACCCCAACCCTCACCCTTACAGGTATTTACACCTACATCAGCAGCATTATAAATTGTATTCAAGGTTTCTACCTCAACACTTGGAGGACCCTCAACATCTGCTGTAAGAATAATCCTGCCATTTGGATCTATTTTATTGCGTTTCATTTCTCGATCAAAGAGATGCATGATATCCCAGCCTTGATCTTTCTTACCCATATGTAAGTAGAGCTGTGTGTCAGGTTTATCTTTTGCGAACTTAGCGAAGGCAGCGATTGTTATATCAATACGTTTACGGAATTGATTCCTATTACCGTTGAAGACAATAAAAATATCTTCTTTGAGATTTAGTTCCTTACGAGCTTCTTTTTTATCCATTGGATAGAACTGCCCTGGAGTAACACCATGAGGTACAACAGCAATAGGTTTTGTAATACCGCCTTGTATAAATTCATAAGCACCAAACTTTGTATATGAAATAACTCCATCCCAATCGTTAGCAGTATCAGCTAAACAACCAATCCAGCCATAAGAATCCATAGGTGCATAACCTATAAATTTAAATTTCTTTTTCTCATGGAAATCTTTTATTTGTCGATATTGCTCATTAATAATCCACATATCATTGATTGTGAATACTAAGTCAGGAGCTTCTGCTTGAACTATTTCTCTAATTCTGTTCTCTCCAAAAGGTGCAGTCTGAAACCTATTGGATGAGGGATACATTTTATATTTCTTTTGAAGCGGATGAGGATCACCCCACCAGTTATGCCCTAATACAACAATATTAAATTTCTTGGCTAAGTAAGGAAGAACATTTTCAGTCACACGAGCGAATCCAGTCTTTGCAGCTATGTCACCACACCACAAAAGCTTTGGTTTTTTTGCCATTACGATTTTATTTCTAACTCAAATATACACAGATTCTAGCTAAATAGAAATAATTAGTTACCGATCTTCTCTATCTAAACTAATAAATACTGGCTCTACATATGCATAATTCTTTTCAAAGTCTTCTAAGTTATAAACCAGAGAAGACAGTTTAGCCATGTACTCTGGATACATAATGTTCGCAGTCTTTAGTTGTTTGATTTGGGTTATCTTCATACTTACTCATTCTCTTTTTCTTTCTTGTCTAGCACATCGCCATACTCTTGTCTCCATTTCTCTTTATTTAAACCTACTTCGATGATAGAAGGATAAGCTTCATACTTTTGATCAGAAGAACGACAAGCTAAATTCTTAACTCTCATACCTCTACGATCTTTAAACTTATAGATATTTAGGCGTAGCTGATGAACACATACATCCATAAGTAAGGTTTCAAATCTGCTACGACCAAGAATATTGCTATTGGATCCACGAGAGAATTCACAATAGCTGGCATAAAGCCACTTATCCCAAGAGACATAAACATTAGAAGAACCTGGTTGGGAATTTTTAGCTAGACCAACAGGAGCTGATGCCCCTGCATCAAATATCAAACAATGATCCATCCAATCCATAATTTGATTTGATTTAAGGATTTGTTCTCGATGATGCTTGGCAAAGAAGTTGACTTTATTATTTGTTTCCATGAGATATTCTCTCATCTCAATCTCTGACATATCCAATACCCAGTTAACCAAACCTGGAAGTAAAGAAGCGAAATCACCAAACGGTGTTCCACTATCATCCATATCAATTAAGGTACGTTGTTCAGCCGAACTGCCAGTGAAAGGTCTATCAAAAGGAATAGTAAGACGACGACGTGCAAGCCCAGATGTAGGATCCGTCGTTTGAATCGGTTCATTTGCAGTTATCATTACCAACCCATTAAATTTAAATGGCTTTAATGAACCAGCTTGGAATTTACGTTCATTCCGAATTAAATCACGACCTGTAATTGCCTTTAGTACTGAAACGGAGCCACCATATCTTTCAACATCATTAAACAAAAGTAGTTTCTTTTTATATAAATTAGCAGTTTCAAATCTACTTTTTTCTAGATGATCGAGAGATGAAATAATTGCATTAGTGTCACCAACCAATGCATGTGCAAGGTTGGAATAAGTGGACTTACCTGATTTACCTGGGCCAACAATTTCAACGAACTTCTGTATATCAGAATGACTTAATAATACCGCACGTAACCATGCTCTAAGGACTTGTACACGCCCCCAGCTGCCATCTTGTACATGTTTTAACCACTTAATTATCGGCTCACAGGAAGCCCCTGGATCGTAATCATAAGGGAGCTGTTGAGTCATGTACATATCCCTTCTAAAAGGAATAAGTTCTCTAGTAGTTACTTCAAGAATTCCATTCTTAAATAATAAATAGTCATTACCTTCATACCATTCATCATGTATTAATGTGATCCTTAATTGTTCTAATACATCATTAACAAGATTCATACTATAACCATTAGGTAATAGTTGATCTTTCAATATTTCTAATCTATTTTTAATTTCACCTTTTGTTTCAGTATCAGATAAAGCAGTCCATAACCCTCTGCTTTGATATTCATAATTTAAGAAACAATCTTGCGCTTGGCTGTATCGAAGGGTTCCATCATAAGACTGTAAAAGCACACCAGCAATTACATCAGAAGAAGGATTACGTGGCTTTTGTTCTTTACCTGATCCTCCTGATACTGCAATTTTTTTAGGGTTACGTACAACCTTTGGTTTTGTTGGTGCTGGAATGTCGAAATCTGCAAGCATGGAATTTAACTCATCTAATGTTTTTTCATCAATCTCTCTATTGATAGCTTTATGTTCTTGGGAAGGAGTCCAACCAGCTTCTTTTGCATAATGGATTAGAGAACCGAGAGTACGTGCTCCACCTTTATCAAAACTCTTCCAACGTTTGCTGCATTCACCAGACCTATATTTTTCAGATTGTTTAGACCAATCATCCCATTGATCAAGCATCGAATCATCCAACGAATGAAGCGACTGACCAATAGTAATCCAAATGTCGTAGTCATCGCATGCTTCTGGAGGCAAAGCCCACATAGCTTCACTAGCGAGTTGCATGTCTCTTTCGAGTGAAACTTCAGCATTTAATGCAAAGGTAGGACCTACTATTCTAGTCGTTTCTTTCGCTGGCAAGCCCTGTTTTACATTTTTATTTATAATACAATTCAGAATCCATTCAGGTAATTCAGGTAATTTACCGATCCATTCAAATCCTTCCTCTGGTGCTGTGTAGTAACCCTCTGTGTCTGGGTGCAACCCCATCAACACTCCTTGATGTTTTTGCCAAAGTATCTCAAGTTTTTCTTTATCTGTTTCAGCATGCCAAGTATACTTATTACGTACAAAATGTTTATGCTTTTCTCTTTTCAAACGATAGAGTTTTCTTTCTCGACCATCCTTGCCACTTAATATAGTTAATGTTTTAGGTAGTACTTGATCTGCACCGTCACCAGCTAAACCTTCAATTAGGTTATATACACTAGGACCGTCAACATCAACCCACACCAAACCATAAGGGAGATTATAAACTGGACCTGATAAAAGTCCGATGGCCTTACATTTCCCTGTAAGAATTTCAGCTTCAATTTCATTGACACTACAAGGATTGTTTTGCCAGCCAGGGATATATGGATCTTTACTACCGCCTAATGGAGTAAGAGGCCATTCTGCAGAGATAAGATCTAGTCTAATTTCTCCTGGGCGTAAGATTTGAGGATTGAGTTCTGTCATTAGTGTTGATTGGATTTAACAGTTACGTTAAATTGTTTGTTTGGAAATTCTGTCTCCTTTAATAGCTTAAACGCATGAAGATGCATATTGGTTGGTAAATGAAAACAATCCCCCTCAACCGCACTTTCCATACGATTTTTAAGGCTATTCATCCACTCACCAACGGAAATCTGAATTTCCATCGGAGGTTATTTTTTATGTGTTCTATTATCTTAGTCCGAAGAAGCCAGAACAAATTGTTCAAAATGTT
>Ga0209404_10000300_pt1 | contig 39800 bp, 43 predicted proteins | sample TroAtlMetagenome_2_FD_187447 | JGI IMG/M metagenome (GOLD analysis project Ga0209404, IMG submission 187447) | Marine eukaryotic phytoplankton communities from Atlantic Ocean - Tropical Atlantic ANT8 Metagenome (SPAdes) (version 2) | ecosystem: Environmental > Aquatic > Marine > Oceanic...
CCTGTTTGATAGAGGCTATTTTGGGTATATTATGTATTTTTTACTCTCAATATATAGCTAAGAAATTAATTCGCCTGATATTTTTGCTTTTTTGTGTTTTAGAAGCCTAAATTATGTATTATTTAAGGTATTAATTAGGTTTCATTTTGTGGTTATAGTAAAGTGTAACCTATTTCAAACGTTTATGTACTTTTTATTTTACGTTTGAAATAGACATGAGTTTGTATACCCGTTTTCTATCACGAAATGCGGTTATTTCATACAAAAAGTATAAAAATTTTTAATCCCTATTTATATTATAAAAATGAAACGTTCCCAATCCAGGCTGAACCCAGCATGGAAATGGATCAGAAGCAATGTCATGAATATGACATATAGGACAGAAAAGGTTACAGTCCTCCGTGACTGGAAACTGGCATTATTGAATTATATGTTACAAATGCTAGTTGTAATATGGGTTATATATTCACTTTTTAATGAAAAAACATATATCGAACGCGAGGTACCAACAGGTGTCGTAAGTTCTTGGGGTCTTGGAGGTAATGAATATTCTAACACACAACTCGATATATACAACAACAACCCATCGTTTTGCGATAACCTTGCAAATTATGCGTTTAATTATTCCGCAGATTGGTATTATAAAGTTCCGATATGTGCGTACTACACGGGTGCAGAATTGATATCAAAATTACCAACGGGTAATGTCATGTTTTTCACGACACATATCGCTGAAACACTCCGACAACGATACACTAAACCTGAAACTGGATGTTTGATGGAACCACATGGAATTAAAGAGTGCAAACTTGTCATGGATCAATGTATCCACACAATGGAAGCCAATTTCTTAGCAGTTGGTATAGAAGATAGTATATTCGCATTCAATCACTATTTCGATTCATCTATAGATTCGGGTCCGAAACCAATAACATATATCAGAAAAGAAGGATCTGAAGAAAATTTATACACATTCGATCAAGGTGAATCTGTTAGACTCAAAATGTCTGAATGGTTAGATATAGCAGGTGTAGAACTCGATAAACGTTTAGATGAACAATCACCCGAATTCGCCAATGACATTACCGGCTTCAATGGAGCTGGAAATGACATAGATAAATACCCATATGTAAGAACAAGTGGTGTACGTTTAAACATTAAAGTTAAATATCACAATTACAACTTACACAAAGATAACATAAAAATAGGAAATCAAGATACATATGCTATAATTAACGTCGAACCAAAGATAGGTTGGTTTTCAAAAGGTGATGAAATATACTACAAACAGTTACCAAACACAACCATGTTTGATATAAACAACCCAGTTAATTTAACAACCGGTCAACCCAATGGTATATATGTTGACTTTTACAGGTACGGTATTTTAATTGATATCCAACAAAGTGGTATTGTTGGTGAAGTGAACTACGTTTTCGTTCTGCTTCAATTGACATCTGGTTTGGTTCTTTTGGGAGTTGCATCATCCATTGTAGGATTCGTTGCAAAGTTCTTAATGGGTGACATATCCCCAGTTTATAAAAGTATAATACAAGAGGAATTCGACCCTGTTAATGAGGCCGCTCAATATGCCGCACAAGCGTGTGTAGCATCTAAAGTTTTTAAAGAAGCAGATGAAGATGGTAAAGGTGATTTAGACTTCGAGGAACTCAGAAAACTCGTCAAAAACTGTTTCGCGAAATCTTACGAAAGTGGACAAGAAGATAACAATAGTACAGATAGTAATGACACGGAATCATTTTCACATGATGATGTCACTGCAATGACATACTACTTAATGCGTGCAGCAGATCCAAAACTTAAAGAACGTATTCTATACAAAACGGAAAAAACGTTAGACGAATTAAAAGATTCTGTAATTACATTACACGAGTGGCAGGAATTGTGTGTCGCAGGTGTTTTAGAACGCAAAAAAATGCAAAAGATAATAAATCTTAATCCAATTGTTCAAGATATAAAACACACTATCGATAACCAAAGAAAAAATGAAAAAGTTAAAATACAAGAACGTGTAAAAAACTTGTTTTATAAAAAATAATTAAAGTACATTTATAAAGTATAAAATAACTGTTTAAAAAACAATAATTTTTTAAAGAGATATTGATTAAAATTTATTAAAAAAAGAATATTTAAATCATGCCATCGTCCTCATCAGCCATATCAGCCCATGACTTTTTTTCAGGTTCGACACTCGTAGTAGAATGTGTATTTGATGTGAGATTACTTTCGTTTTCCTCTTCCTCAATAGCAATCCTTAGTCGTTCTTCCAATGTTTTACCATCAACAATAGTTCCAGTAAATTCGTGATCTGGTAAAGTTGGATCGAATATATCACCGTGTGATTCACATAGAGAACACGGTTCAGTTGGATCTTCACCTGGTTCGTGGTTATGCATAGGTGGTGGGTCTTTCGTTTTTTTACCACTCGACTTTTTTCCCCTTTTTACCACCTTTTTACCATTAGATTTTTCGTTCGTATCTTTTGAAACCGTACCACCACCCTCAGTTTCATTAACCTTAGGTTTATCCGAATCCTTCTTACTTTGCATTCTTTTATGCATCACACACATGGTTTCACCGTCATAAACAAATCGAGTACACCGTGTACCTTTAGTTGTAAGACACGAACACTGAACTCGGGTAGATTCATCCCTGGCTTTCTTCGCAACACGCCTGGTAGGTTCGTGTTTTTCAAGCTTCTCTTTCATACTCTCAAGCAATATATTAGTCTTAACAGATTCTTCTTTCAAAACATTTACTTCATTGGTTAAATGAGTAATTAGTTTTGACGATTCAGATTCTCTTCGCGCAGACTCTTCCATGAATTTTAAAAGCATTTGCTTCAATTCGTTCGTATTTTTACCAACGTATTCCATTAAGACGTTATTATCACGAATGACGTCGATATTTTTATTAGTAGATACACTCGTCATTTTTATTATAATAATTGTTTTTTACTTTATATAGTATCAACTTAGGTGTTCTTTAACTACTCACTCTTAACACAATCAGCAGCTCTATCAGTTTGTTCAGTGCTAGAAAGTATAAAGTCTAAAGATTTATTTGTACAGGCGTCTTCGATCCCAGTATAACTTTTAATTTTTAATTTTTTATCTGCAAAATCAACCATCATGAATTTATCTTTATTAGCGTCTCCCACTCGCCTAAATCGTACAAATTCTGGTTGGCCATCTTCAACTGCTGTACCAGCAACAACTTCAAATTTATAATGCTCTGTAAAGGAGGCAACATCAGTTACATCCTTAATTACAATTTTACCATCATCGGATCCACGCATAAGAAAATATTCTTTTCCCTCAGTATAACCTTTAGTAAGTTTCACTTTTAAACGAACTATACTATTATCCGCGTTTTCACCCTCGGGTAATATCATAACTTTACCTTCTTTGGCATCACCAGATATGTGTTGAATCATATCTTTTTTAATTGCATTGTTATACAGGTAATATTCAGTTTCAGCTATAGTTGCAGATATAGTTGCAGTACCGGTTGTAGGTTTGTAAGTAAATGTCTTAGCAGATAATAAATCTTTTGTTGCCGAAAGCATATCGACCGTAACAACAAACGTTGCTACAGTATCGGGTGTTAATCTAACGTCATTACCGTCTTTGTCAACATAGTAAACGTGAATCATGTTTTCACCAACGGCACTAAACTTTGAATCTCCAGTAAGTCCATCATTAGCTGTAAATGTGTGAGTAAGACCAGATTGATATTGCATAAAATAATTAGCATTAGCATCAGTACCTTTAATTATTTCTTTTTCCATTCTTACCACATTTTTCGTTTTACTATCGTCAGTATCGTCAGGTACTTTCTGTTCCCATTTAACTTTAATTTTTGTAATGTTATCCCAACCACCGCCGTTACTCCACGTTAAACCTAATTGAATGTTCTTAGAAAGTTCCTTATCATCAAAATTTCCTGCTGTCGCGTCGTATCCCTCTGTTTTTTGAATCATATACGATTCAGTTTTGGTATTTTCAGTCGTATTATCCGTTTTATCCGGGTTTTGTGTAGCCTGTAAATCACCGACCTCAATGGTTGGTCCGACATTTGTATCACCGGGCGAGGAAGAGGAATCAGTTCCTTTTTTTCTCATAATCAAAAACAGAATAAAAATAACAACAACAAGTGCCACGCCACCGTAAATATATTTTCTTTCCATGTTTATTTATATTATACATTTTTATTTTTATTTTCAAACATGTTTACCTCGATAAAAAGTAAAAATGTGTGAATTATTACGTTAAACTACACTTGGTATATGTATCTTCAATTGGATCTGCTGATAACAATATATCCAACGATTGGTAAGAACATTTATATGTAAGACCAATCATGTTCTTGATATCTTGAATCACCAATTTATGATTAGCCGAATCCGTATCATCTGAAGTATCGTACATTAAAAATTGACCTTCTTTACCCGAAGGTCTAAGACGTATATAATCAGTTTTTGAACCTTCCAACATTTCCCATACTATAGATTTAGTTTCGTCTCCTAAAAGACCAACTTCACGTGGTAAAGTAGGAGAGGGGGAGGAAGAGGAAGTATTATCGGCATCAGTGTACCCAAGAAATTTACCGTCATCACTACCACCTTTTATCTTAATTTTGAATTTAGAATTATCACCGCCTCGTGTAGCAGGTACAAGTATAACTTTAACTGCTGCATTACCGTCAGTAAAAGTCACCAGGTCTTCCAGTTTACCGGCACCGTCAAAAAACAAATAGTACCCGTCAGCTACAAAACTTTGATTAATTTTAGCTTTCTTTTCTTCCTGTTTCGAAAGTGATGGTTCTAACAAAATGACTTTCTTTTCTTGTAAACCAAGCGTTTCTTCCAATTCTTCTTCTTCAACTGGTATGGGGGCTATATCCTTAGGTGTTAATTCCATTTCAACACCCGTAAGTTTTTGTTTATAAAACAGTTTTACTTTGTTTTCACCAACGGCACTGATACCTTCACTATCTTTACCACTAAAAACAATTTTACTAACCGCGTTCTTTTTAAACATTTTTGGTTCGTCTGTTTTCTTAATAATCTTTTCCTGTTTCTCTACATCTTCTATGTACCGACGAGCAATAATTTCATCTATATCTAAACCGTCTTCTGTATTTTCAAACTTTATACCGACATCAACATTTTTAGATAAGGCTGTATAGTCATCGGTTTTAACAGCACCCGATCGCCCTGCAGCTTCGGCAGGATTATAAGTTTCGATAAGATTCATTGGTATTATTTCTGCTGTAAATCCACCGCGGTTTTTATAAAAATATGCACCACCGATTACAAGTGAAAGTAAACAACAACACATCATAAGAATCAAAAACATCTTTTACTATTATTACTAATTATTTTAATTTCAATCACAAATCACATACTCGGGATTTCCTTCCACCCCCACAATAATATAAACTTTCAGTACTACTTGTTGTACCATTAAGCTTGACCGTATATTCTTTCGTACCACTACCCGATTCTGACCATTCCATCTTAACTTCCGTATCGGAACTTTTAAACGTATGCGAAGCGACTTGTTCACCCTTTTTGTTGTGAAAAGAAACTGTATAATACGGGTCTGGATCGACGATGTTCTTGAGCGTCGCTTCAACCTTATAACTACCCCACATACTTCTCAATTTAATATCAAACGTCACTAGTTTCTTTGCCGGTGTAATTGTAATGTCTGGTTCCACGAATTTCCTAGTGTCTGTTTCAGCGTTACACCCACCATATCCATGTTTTTTTGTGTATTGGTGATTTATACTAAAATAAAGATCAAAATAATAATATTTTTTACCATCTTTCATATAGTTTTCTGGTTTCACGTATATCTCTCTAATGTGCCAATGATCATAGCGGAGAGTAGGTTGCCAATCACCAGTATCGTCGTATAGCTGTTCGGCAGTTGCTTGAACATATGATCCGTCGTCTGCAATAATACTAGCGCTATTCAACCAAGTTCCACTATTCTTTATCGGTTCTTCTATTATATCCATTATTTTTTGTTTATATTTTTTAAGTATTTCTGAATTTTTACTTAAAGCTTTTGATGCGTCTTCAAAACTTTCATATTTGTTATTATCTTCATCGTCCTTACTACTAACTGTAACATATTCGAGGTCCTCATCACGAAATGCGTTTTTCAAAATACCATAACGTTTACAAGCGCCCCGTAAATACTTAATCCCACAGTGAGGATCGATATCGCTTAGACAACGACCTTTTACATTTTTAATTTCTAACGTGTGTTTACTTGTTGATACGGTTTCAACACCCTCAACACCCGTGTGAATTAGTTTAACAAAATATGTGTGCGTGCCGTACGAAGTTTCTTCGTGAGTCAATGTAAATGTGTTTATATATTTATAGGTTGGATCTGTTTTGCGCCATTTCCAAGCTCCATTTATCCATTCTCTAACCCACTTTCCCTTCTCATCGACTTCTTTAATGTCTTCCTTTCCTATTTTTTGTGTTTTTAAAACATTTCCATTTCCGCGTTCAATTTGTATTGAATACTGGTCGTTTTTATTCGTAACATCTGTGAATTTAAATGTAACCGTTTTCATATAAACACTCACTTCGTGTTTAAATGTTGGTACAGATAATTTTGGTGTGTTTGGCATCATAGGATCACATGATGAAGTACCTATACCGGTACTACCATATATAGTCATATATTCAGTTTCATCATCAATCACGCCTATACGTTCATTATTTTTTAAAATAGTACCTTTAGTATTGGTGTGCCAAGAAGCGTAGTTTTTCCAAGGACCGCTTCTAATTACCTTTTCGGTTTGATTATCTTTATCAACAAATCTTACCATCGAATAACACAGGTCTTCATTCAGTTCTCTTATACCACGATTAGATAGATTATAAACCATTGCACGACCCGTATTTTCTTTTCTATTATAAAACGGTGTATACCCAGGTACCCCAACCGCTAACTGATTACCCGAAGCATCTACATCCACAGATGCACCGAACATGGATTTTATTCCTATAGATTCAGCTTGTCCCAGTACATCTTGATACCATTGATCTAAATCCCATTCACCCGTGTTTATATTACGAGTATACGTTGTAACTGTACCTGTATAATTTTTACTCCCTCTTTCTTTCTCTTCCCAGTTATAGTTTGTATATGACATGCTATAAGGTGCACCAACGGCCAATTTACCATCATCAACAGAAACTGAACTACCAAACCTTATATCACCATAACTACCCATGTCGTAACTACCATCACTCAAATCTGTATATTGATAATCACTAGCGTTATACTTTCCCCGTTTAGTTTCTTGTCCGTAAACTTGACTGCCCCAAGTGACGCCCCCAGTACCCATATTTGATATTTCCTCGTCGTTGTAATTCGTATTATCAAAATTTTCCGCTTTTATGGGTGGTATAATAATACTTTGTGACCATTTGTTGTGCCAATTGTAAGGCCAATTAGTTGAGCGGATTTCGCGTGTCATTTCATTATAAACATATACAATTCCTATATTGTCTAATTTCATCGACGATCCTGTTTCGTACGTCAAACCTTTACCCGGAGCACCTATAGCCATTACACCATTACTAATAGACACACTTGCACCGTAATTATCACCTTCTTCGAGAGAAAGACTTATTTTATATTCATCATCATCTACTAAACGAACATCGTTTTCGTTTGGTACTAACATTTTTCCAACACCCCAATCGTAATAATTCGAAAGGTTCATAGAATAAATATAAACTGCACCTTTACCATTATTCGTATCAGGGGCACCTACAACTAGTTTACCTTGATATGCATAGTCCGAAGTCACCCCACCACCACGTACTTTTTTATCATATCTCATTACACTTTGAGTTATCGAAACAGATGCACCAAATTTAGATAGTTTATCAGGTCCTTCTATTGTTTTTATCAAAACAAAACGTTTTCCAGTTCGACTTTTTCTGTATATAAAAACCTTATCACTTACGTTTTCATTTCCATTAGGTGCACCAACTGCAGCAAAAACAGATCCAGACTTAAAAACGCTAATTGAAACACTCGTACCAAAACCCTTATTAGTACCACCGTCAGTAAAAACACTGTCGCCTATAAACTCAATTTCTTTACCATTAACACGAAGAAAACCAACCGAACCTTTTGCGTTATTATCGTCAAGTGACATCGTCTCCGATGAAGGTGTTACTGGTATAGTAAGAGCACCGAAAGGACCTCCGAAAGGACCTTCGTTCGTTTGGTCCAGATTATCACTGTTTTCTAGTAGATGTTTTCGGTAACCATCAATAATCATACCTTGTTTTTCTTCTGGTAAGTAATTGACACTGTAATGATATTCGCCCATTACGTCTTCAACCAATGGTTTTCCTTCTTCGTCATAATTTCTTATGAAACCATCTTCACCTTTCCATAATCTGATACCGTTCGCGTTTTTATAACCACTATACTTTTTATCCACTGTATTTACATCGTCATTTGTTGACCATGGTAATCGCTCTAATGCAAGTTTCCATGGTTTAGAGTTTTTCTCTTCTTTTGTAAAATACGTTCTAGTTTCATCTATAAATTCGTATTCTCCATCGAAATATCTAACTCCATCCTTATCTGCATAAATTTTTCTACCATCTTTAGATGTAAACCCAAAATAATTATTTTTACGTACAGCTTTCGTTTTCCTAGACCATGCATCATCACTTATATTACCAACGTTACGAACTTTCTTGGTTTCTTCCCAAGGTGATACTTTTTCGGTATTAGTAAACTCCTTTTTATATTTTTTTTCACTTCGAAGCGACGACTCAGTAACACCGCCACGAGGGAGGGTCGCCGGACTCATATTTTCAATAGCCCAGTCTATCATGGGTTTATGATCTTTATTAAAACCTTTATGGAGATTTTCAGAACTATTATCACCCGTAGATGTTATCGCTATGTAACCCTTATCAACAGAAACAGCTGAACCAGTTTTATCGGGAGCATTACCACCTTTAACTATACCGATATTGTACCACTCACCGTCTTTATCATCTCTTTTCATTATAAAAGCAGCACCAGAATCCGGGTACTCGTAAATTTCTTTTGTAGTAAGTACATCGTTACGTTTACCATCTTCATCAAATTCTATAACATTAGTTGTACCATCTTTTACTTTTAAAGTCATTTTTTTACCTTTACCCGTATTTGGTGCACCAATAACCATTATATCACCGCTTATAGATACCGAACTTCCATACTGACCCTGTCTAAAAGCTTCGTGTGCTTTTGTACCATCTCTCCTATCAAGTGGCTTTACCGGATTATCGCCTACATCGTTAATAGGATACAGTGTTTCAACTGGTTTCCTCTCTGGTAAATCTTTACCCTTATTCCAATCCACATAAGTAAATGATGATTTTTTATAATCTTTGTCGGCGTCTCTTAAATTGTTCAGAAGTTTTTCATCTTCGTTGTTCATGTGCTTCATTGTCGAAAAATTTTCCATAGTAGCAGACCTGGTTCTCCAAACCTCGCGCTGTTTTGTATATACTGGTTCATCCACATTGAATGGAAGTATTTGCCAAACGTGTCGAGCATTTTCTAAATTAGACTTAAGAGCCTGCCACATTTTGGTATGTTCACTTCTTACAGCAGATCTTTCACCATTTTTGTCCGTTATTAATTTATTTAATGGCGACCACATTTTGGCAAGATCTGCCGATACTTCGTCTCTCACTGAATTTAAATTTTTTTGTATTTTAGTTTTGTATTGTTGAATATAATGAATGCCTGACACCTCACCGAAATCATCACTTACTATATCCTGGAAAGGATCATTCTGTATTTCGCTGATAGTTAATTCACTTTTATTTAATTCTTGACGAGCCTTATTCACTGCATTCACGATAATACCCTTCACCTGTGTTTTGTGGTTTTCCTTTTCCGGATCTGTTTCAGGTAAATAATAATAATTATATGTCATTTTATTTTTATCATCACTAAAAGTTAGAAAAGAGTTGTTAGAAGATCTCATCGCATCGGATACCCACTGTAGTTTTTTCCAAACTTCATCATAATTTTTGAATTCCTCAGTATCTTTGAAGTGTGACTTATCAACAGCAGTTATACCCCATTCAGATTCATGTTCTTTTATCTTTGTAAGGGCTGGATAACGGTGTTCCTCTTGGGCCTTAAAAAATGTATAATAGTCTGTTTTATATAATTCGTTGGTAACACCGGTTTCAAGGTCTTTTTCCGTAACTTTTAAATTAATACGTAACCCCGCATGAAGATAACCCAATACAATACCCTTACCAAGTTTTATATCCGAATAAACTGAAAACATGGGTTCAGTTTTAAGAGCATCGTCCCATTTGAATCTGTGATAACCGTCGTAAGAATAAACATTTTCATTACCTATAATAAACGGAAATTCACCGTGTCCATATGCATTAACCGGTTTATTTTCTGGTATACCAGTTTTATCTGAATTAAAAATTTTATTACCATCGTAATCCCATATATTTAAAGCCTTAATACTATCTTCACTTGTATATCTTTTAACATCGTCTTTAGGGAGTAGAGTAATATTTTTATCATCACTTAGTACCGTTTTTTTCTCCGTTTCATTATAAACCGGTACTTTTACAGGGTATACAACTTCGGGAAAATTCCGATCGTTATGTTCTTCTCGAATATATCCATACTCGAGTATTCCTTCACCAAGTTTATCTTTTAAATAGTTAATCGAACGAACTTCAACTCCTTTAAAATATGTACTAAAATTATCAAGGGTATATACGTCATATTTATATTTAGCACTATTTATATGATCACTATGAATAATATTAGTTGTAAGAATTTTATTATCATTTACAAAATTTTTAACGAGTACAGTATCATCAATCATCTCTGCAATTTGAGACCCTACAAACTCACTTTCCCTATATTCTTCAGGTACTCGAGGTGCAATTATGGCCATGAATCCGTATGTACCAGTTTCAATCCAATCACTCATACTTTCAGTTTCTATTGTTGTTACCCAATTCATTTCTTTCGTTATGTCATCCTCGATTCCCACAGATGATGTTATGTTCGATTGTATTATTTTATATTTTAACTTTTTCACGGGCGTTAGTTCCCTTACAGACGCAAGTGTACGATATTCCGAATAGGGTAAACCCAATTCATCGGCTGTATAATCATCGCCCATGTAACAAATCATAATGTTATAATCACCGCTGTCGTTAATAAATCCATCTAAAAGAGTTGTTTTAAATGTAAGCTTATAAGTTTCTCCGTTCCATTTCCAACTACTTGTACCTGGTCTAAAATAAGGTGATGTACCATAAACGTCCTCTGATTTTCCAGTTTTTTTCACGCGATCAGTTACATTTTTTGTTTTATAATAGTCCGACAAGTATCCAATTTCTTCTTGGGTTAAAGTCACATCAAAGTATGCGAAAGATGAAACCAGTCCACCTTTACATGGTGATACTGTAGTGATTTTATCTGGTATAGCAGGGTACATGATTTTAGGTGCATTTTCGATAATAGTATACTCGAGCACCACTTCCTTTTCTTTAAATGTTATATCAGATGTCATTTGCCATTCATCGACCCCACTTGTGTGCGACCTCCTACCCCAGTATGTACCATCAGTTATAAGTTTAACTTTAGTTCTATAATCTGTATATCTTTTATAACTATTAGTTCCAGTAACTCGAAATTCTCTATCCTCATCGCGTTTATTATCATTACCAACTTCGCTATTATAGGATTTTTCAGTAGATATTTGTTTTTGTGTTATTATCATAATATGCCATTCATTTGCATCAACATCAATTCCCGTATCTTTTCCACTTACTAACAGTTTACCATCCTTTATTCCTATACCACCGTTTAAGAGGGATGTTTCTGTTACTATTGAATTATAATTCAATGAAGATGGATAAGAAAGATTTACAAATTCACCTTTTATTAAGGTTTGGTGCGTTTTTACATCGTTTGTCGTTGAAAAAACTAAAACAATAGAACGGTCCATTTCTTCAGAAACAAGGTTCGTGAGTGGAAATTTAATCTCACCCGATACACCGTGTTTTGTATCCGACTCATTACTCGTGATTTTTAGTTTATTCTCGTTAATAAGAATTTTAGAATTCGAACCTTGATTTTTATAAATTTTTTTATTAGGTGGTATGTGTATGTAAAATTTAGGCACTTGCTGTAAACCAATAGGTAAATCCAAACCTTTAACAATATGTCCGTATTTTTCCGTTAATACATCTAGTTTACTCCTTTTTTCGAGCGTATCCCTATACTTTTTTGGTTCACATATACCATTTATAAAACCGTGTATAGATTTTAAAACTCTCCTTGCTTCTATACTTTTTTTGTCACCAGAACTAAACCCTAATTCACGAAATTTTTGGTCATACGCACGATCTACTTGGTCAGGATTATAAAATCTTGGTAAACCCAACCAATCTTGTGCTTCGTATATCTGTTTCAGGGTTATACTCGAATCGAGTGTATTAGTATCAATTTTTTTAAAACGTATACCCTCGTTAATAGTTGCAGTTTCAGAAACATTACATAATAATTTACCTTCTGACCCATTATTATTATCAATATATGTACCGCTTTTTTTATTTGGAAAATCTTCATCTTCGTGACACGATATATCCGTTTCGTGATTATGATACTTAGTTTTTTTGTCCCATGGATCTTTATTTCCCCAATCAGTCGTATGTATTATACCGTCCGATTCGCAATATTTTCCGGTCCTTTTTACATGTCCAACTTGACAATAGTCATCGCTTCCATCACCGTCATAGGGACTATTACCAATCATGGTAACTTCAAGTTTTTCATTTTGATTTGAAAGTGATTCTTCACCTTTCTCCACTGTATACACTTTAAAAACACCGTCTGTATGCTTCGGTGTACCGTACCATTTATGCCTCCATTCTTCAACCGGTTTCTTCGAACACGTTATAGATTTATCTTCACCTATAATACACCATTTTAATGCATCACTATCAATTTTTTGTCCCATAACGGTTTGTAAATTAAAATTACCTGATTTACCACCGTCTTTAGTTGAATCTTTATAACTTAGATAAAATAAGGTCGAACAATTTAATTGTATATCCTGTATGTAATTAGTAGACGTAAATTTCGTTCCGGCCGTTTTTACCTTATTATTATCATCGACGTAATAATAATAATCATCACCGTAAGACTTTTTACCGTCGGTATTGGTGTTTATTATACCACCCACAATCTGATACCACCCTTCTTCAGGTAAATTATCGGGTTTTTTGTCCCACTCTATTACAGGTCCGTCGACCTTTGTAAGTTGAGACTTTTTCAAAGTAAAACCTTCATTTTCATTTAAGGCAAACTCTTTAACCGCGACTTTATTATTAATACCTTTCTTGTTGTAATATAACGTTAATTTTATGTTTCCACTTGAAATCTTATAATCGAATAATGTATCTTTTAAAAAATTTACAGATACGTCAGTATAACTCTTTAATACTGATGGATCCGTATACTCTTTAGTGATTGTTCGTGTACCATCACCTTCTAAACTTGGAAATTCACCAACAAGTATCCATTTAGTAACACCGTCAACCTTACCATTACGCCATGAAAAGTCTATAGATTCTAAGGTATAACTTTCAGTTTTTTTATAATGTATGTAAATCAATACAATTATTATGATACATAAAATGATAATTAGAGTATTACCATTAATCATTTTATATATGATAAGATTTAAATATAATTAATATTAGCCTGATAGCTCGGCTTCACGTTTATCCCTCACGTTCTGCAACATTGTAATATACTCCATCATCATCCCACCCAAATTGTGCTTTTTCACACACTTCGAATTTTTGATGCCAACCGCTATGAGGGTGACCGTGGGGACCCCAAAAATCACCAAATTTCGCCCAATCCCATGATTCACGTTCTGGATCTTGTTCCGACGCCCAATCTTTATTTTCCGGTTCATCACAATCATCCAAAGTAGTTTCTGAACATTTCTTTTTAATTTTGTCGTGTACGTAGGTCATAAGTTTCTTTGGGGATTTATACATATCATAGCTATTTTTTTTATTAGTCTTTAGATATGATACAAATTTTTCTTTTGATTTTGCATTACACTTTTCCTCTTCAAGAACAGTTTTCGATGAACCACCTCGCCAGTTACAAATTGTAGAAAAATTTATATCGAAGTCCGGTAAATGTGTATCGGGGTTAAAATCTTTCCCGTCGGCACGCCCTGCGTGATGAAGAGCTTCTCTTACATACTTTGAATCTGAATCTGTTGATCTCAGTGCATTCGACTTAGCTGTATCAAATCCATCTTGTATAGTTTTAATTTTAGCTAACGTCGCTGAATTTGGTTTTTCTTTTGCACACTGACCCTTATTTTCTAATGCTTCACATTGTGTATCTATTAATTCTTTTAATTCTTTCATAATACTAGTCTTCTCCCCTTTGTCGTTTGTCGTCTGTTCGGGACACACTTTAGTGTTTAGGCTTTGGCTTGTATAACGACCATTACGTTGTCTTTTATATCTATGATGCGTTTGACTACCTTCTCTTGTATATGTATGGAATTCTTTGAGTAAATGTCTGAATGGTGGACTCGAATACAAATCAGCCGTACTAAATTTACCTTCGCATCCCTCAGTTTTTCCCTTTCTATCATACTCACCTAAATGTCTACACCCACCTGACCAATCATTATTATTCAACGTATCATATCCACTACCATCCAATGCATATGGGTTTGGCGAATCATACTTATTTTCAATACCGGTATCTTTTCCAATTTCTATTACATCACACGGATTAGCTTCTTCGAATACAATTGCATCGTCGGATATTTTCTTTTCAGTCTCACCGTCTTCACCGTCTTCTATTCTATACAAACAACCATCATCTGGGTTTACTTTATATTTACGAGCATAATCTCGCCAAGAAAGATCCTTTGTGTTTTTTAAGTGAAACTGGTCTTTCAGATTAGTAACCTCATTTGCCTTATCATATTCTTGATAAAAGAACCGACTTCTATCACCGCCGGGGCCGTCCCCTAAATTCCTATTCCCTATATTCAATTTATGAACTGCTAGGGTGGAATTCTTATGATTACTATCAGTCCTATAATATCTTCTAAATTTCCGCGTCCACTGACTGTTATTCGCACTTCTTAAATAAAACTGTCCAAGTCCATCGTCAATGTTATGAGCATAAAATATATCGTAACATGCTTTATCATCGTATGTTTTATCTGTATACTCAAATTCAGCTTGGTCATTTATTATGAATTTTTTAGTACCCGTTTTAGATTTTATTGTGATAAATCCAGTTGGTGGTTTAATCTTTGGAGTATATACGAAAAGAGTTTCCTTTATTTTTGTAAGAAGGTCTAAAGTAATACTAAACATATTTTTTTTCAAATATATCGTTCTTCTTATAAGTAGTATTTCGTCATCGTTATAATAAACTTCAACTTTCAAACCTGATTTTATACCATCTAGAGAAAAATCTTTAGCTTGGAATGTAACTTCATTAGACGTAAAAGGTTTGAAATATTCCGGGTCATCTTCTTTTTTTATTACTTTAGTTTCAAGAGTGGTAACACCCTCACCAACATTCCCCGTTAACTTAATAGTCCATTTAGTAACACCTTCGGTGGTTTTGTTTCTCCATTTGAATTTTAATTCAGGTTTCAATGTATACCCTTCTGATGTCATGCACTTTGCGAGTACCAGAACCACTACGGCAATACATAAAATGAATAATAACTTTCGATCAGTTTTAGTTATCATTTTATATACTACGAGATATTATTTAAATTGATTTTTAGTATTTTTCTTCGATCGCGTACCCTGATTTTTTAGATCTTGATACTACTGAGAAAACCATTCCCCCACCGATAAGTATTAAAGCTAAGAATATTCCGATAGCTTGCCAATCCATTTTTTTATATAGTATAGTAATATATAAAAAAAATGCGTCCTGTTACTTCAGTATTACCTGAAGCACTTTTGATCGGTATCATGTTACAGGTTTTAGTTATGGGTCTTACAAAATATGTATATAAAGGGGCGGGTGTACTTATAATATCAGGCGCACTCATACATTTACTTTTTGAGTATTCGCCATTTGGTAATATTAATGAAAAATGGTGTAAAATGATATTTTAATTAAAATTCGTCTATTTCCATATCAACATTCATGTTTCTTAAAAGAGTCTCCCCTTTATCGGTAAGATCTTCTAAGGTATCATTCAGTTCTTTCAACTTATCCTTAACATTCTCGTTATAATCATTCAAATAGTTTTTAAAAAAGGCTCGCGCATTACCAACATCGTGGCCTGCATCTAATAAACACCCTAACGTGTATCTGTGTAATCGAATACCAAGTTCATCCGCGCGTTCTTTTATAGCAGCTTTACGAACAGTTTCGGTTATTCTTTGTCGCGGCTTTGTTTTACTAATCAGTTTCCTCGTATCTGTAATTTGTTGTCGTATTTGTCTCAATTCATTTTCCTCGTATTCTCTCTGTGCCCTTTCAAGTAATATCAAATCATTTTGGTACGCGATATTATCTCTTTCCCAATTTCGTGTTCTATCAAATAAAAAATCGCGGAGTTCATTTTCTTCATCTGGATTTGCTAAAAGAGCACTATCATCTTCGTTATCAAGGTGACCCACAGGTGAATCCGCATCAGCGTCCTGTAAATTATCATCTTCATAGTATCTATACCTATTTCCCCTCTCTGTTCGTATAGGCATAAATGGAACCATACGTTCGTGTGTGTTATCGGACATTACTTCTCTCAACATAAATCTTCTAGTATCATCGTCGTCAGAATCAGATTCGGTTTCATCATAATTTGAATTCGATGGTACAATAATATCGTGAATTTGTTTTATAGAATTACACATCTCTAAATAATGACCCTCGGATACATTATCAGAGTTTAAATCGATCAAACGCATTAAATTAGTAAGATGCTCCATTTTGATATTTTAAAAAATAAAAAAATATAAATCAACTTAGGTTGCTTACGTCTAGATTTATTTCGTAAAAAGAGTTTATAATACCCTGATTTACACGCATAAAAGAACGTATAGTTTCCATTTCATTTTCAATGGAATCGAGATTACGTATAAATCTTTCTCTCTGACCCTGTCTAAATTCGTTCGTAAAACGTAAATATTCCGTAAAAAACTCATCCGAATTACCCGCGTATCCAAGTTCTTGTAATTCTTCTAAAGTTTCACAAATGGGTAATTGTAAAGCGTAACAATAGGCATCTAACGCCTCTTTTTTAACACTTCTCGTTAAACGATATCTTTTTTTACACGTGTTTAATCCTCTTTTTATTGTTTTTCGTTCACGAACAAGGACCATACATCGACTAATTATAGTATCTAAAGGGTTTTCTCTTAATCGGGGTGGTAAAATACGAACACGTCGATTATTTCTAGAAATATCTCGAAGTGTATTACAAATTTCTAAATAATCACCTTCAGGTATTTCATCTGAGTGATTATCAACTAAACTCATGATTTTTTGGAGTGTAGTACTTGTCATGGTTATATATTACAATGTGCTATTTTTTAAATGAAATTCGTCTAGATACGACTTGTAAAATTCAGTCTCATTCGAAACACACGGGTCGATACGTAAAAGTTTTTTGTATGTATAGACATTCTTAATGCCTATCTCTTTACATCGAGATGCGATAGCATAGTTTCGAATCGTCTGTGTTACGTTCCTTCTTTTCGTAACACTCACGCGTTTTGACGGTTTTTTAAGAGTTTCACACTTTTGTCGCTGAGCCTTAAAAAGATCAAATTCGTCTTTGAGAAAAAGAAACTGTTCTTTCCAATGGTCTCTTTCTTTATACGTTTGAACTAGGTGCTTATTCATTGCGTAGAGTTCTGGATACTTTTCTCGTGTTGTCGCCATGTTTCAAAAGTATTAAAGCTTCGATTACTTCACCGATTTCTTTGTGTTTTAAGCAGAATCCGTTCTTACCAGCTCTACAATAACAGTTCTGGTAGGGACAGTTTGGTCTCATTTATTTTTTATTTTTTATATTTTACCGAATCGACTTAGGTCTCAGAATCACTCACAATTTCACCTTCTTCAATTTCGGTATCGGATTCAGAAAGCATTTCACTTTCGTCATCGCTTTCGTCGTCACTTTCAGTTCGTACATCGTCAATATTATCGGGAAGAATGTCATAAAGATTGTCCCAGTTTACATGGCTCTTAATTTCATAATCATCGATAAAGTCATCCATCGAAATTTTATCGGAAATACCCCAATCTTCTTGAAATAACCATCTCCAATAACCAATATCTTTGTATTCGATTTTAGAAGGGAAAAGTTCAATGGTATAATTTTCACCTTCTCTATATTTATTTCTATAAAGACTTTCGATAGTTTCTTCTACGTAAATATCGTACATGTGTTCCAAAACGCCTACCGGTGACTCACAAACGTTCATTTTAGGTTCAAAACAAAACGTAATGAAATGAGCTTGTCCGTAAGTTGTTTCAATCTTTTTCTTAGAAACTCCCATGTAAGCGATATAATTTTTGTTACTATCCGGAATAAGGTGTTCGGGGTATCCGAATTCTGCGCGTAAAGCATAAACGTCACAGCTTTTATTATTCAAATTACTACATAAATCATTAAGGTGGGAAAGTTTAACGAGCGAGGTACAGTTTTTTAAAAGTTCGTGTGTAAGGTTATTAGTCATTTTGTTATATCATTAAAAGGTCTATATTTTTTAAGTATGATTAAATTTCCATCTTTGTTCGTGGTAACGTTTGTAAAAGACATTCCCAATCAACGTTTTCGGGTATTTTATTTTTTAAGTAAAACTTTTCACCAGATTCGATATCTTCAAAATACCTTTTCATGTATTTAGTCCACATGCGTCTTTCTGATCTGATAACATAAGGTACAATTATCATTTCCTTATAATCTATCACTGTTCCAACTTTAGGTGATAATTTATCCACAAGCATATTTAGAAAAGGTAATGTAATTTCCTCACACCCCTTATTTTCGTGATAAAATTGAACCATTCGAATATCCGTTCTATCACCCACTTTACTCAAACAAACATACCCGAGATACTTATTATCACCAAGTTCGGCCGGAAAATCATCTTTGGGTTTAAGTGCAAAAACCTCAACATCAATAGGTTCGAATAAACCCAATGCACTAGACATGACATCATTCATATCTTTGAGTTCAACGATCTCAGTGTGTTTTTTTAAAAGATTAAAAAATAAGGACATTTTTTTGTTTGTTTATTTGTTTTTTTGATTTTTACATTTCATCAAGTTCACTTAGGTCTTCATCGTTCATTAATAATTCTTCGGCAACTATCTGATAAAAAGCCATTTTATATGCTAAGAATCCAAAAAGTGTTGCACCCATATTAAAATCAAAAGGTAAATTCATTGAATTCCACATTGATTCTCCTAAAGCAAGAAATGTGGGTACTAACAATCTTTTATTTAAACCCGGTAATCTTTCAATATTATCAACATAATTAGAAAGTGAGTCTACGTATATACATGAAGCTATAGTACCAAGACTCGCAGATATACCGTCGACGGGTGTATGGAAAATAAAATGGTACGTCGAAACCGCCGCACCGTACCGTAGAGTTGTTTTTTTGATTTTAGTTTTTATTTGTTCATACTCGGCTATACCCTCTTTTCTTCGAGTGGGACACGAAATTCTAAGTGTTTTAGTACCAGGGTTTATTATGCTTAACATTTATTATATTATATTACAATTTATTCATTAAGTATCTATTATATTATATCGAGATTGATATTTTCGTCACTAAAATATTTTTTTTTAAATTCTCTTTCTTTTTCGAGAAACTCTTCACATCTTCCGATCGATTCGTTTATACGATCCTGTATATCGTTTATTTTTTTATTGTATAAAAACGGATCCTTATTTTTTGATAAATGTCTCCATTTATCACCAAAAAGAGTTGTATATTTCAAATTACGTCTTTCGTATTCTAATTCGTTTAACATTGTTCTATATAAAACCAATGAATACGAATCGTACTCTTCACGGTTAAAATCTTTGTGAGAAAACTCTTCATAAGCCAGTATTTTCATACGATTATACAGTTGGTTCTCCCCATTTATCCCTCCATTTTTTAACCAACGTTTGGAGTCTTTCTTCTGCGAATCGTGTATTTCTCCCCCCTTTTCGTGGGGCTCCTGGACACACGAGATTTTCGTGTTCATATTTTTGGGATTTTTCCCATATAAGCCTTTGAACGTCTTCACAGAGTTCATTTGTCGCTTGACAGAAAGCGAGTTTGTAGTCGTAAGTGTGTAAGTGCATGTAGTCCATATCATTTATATGTTAAAATTGTTAATTCTTTATTTATATTTAAAAAACTTAGGTCTATAATCTCTAAATGTTTTGTCATGCTTGGAATATTCTAAAATAATAACTTCACCTACATCATTTTTTGATATAATCTTATCCTTTGAAAAATCTGGTGATAACATCATATCCGTATACACGTTTTCTTTCATCTTAGTATTAGGATAAAGCGATGTATACGACTCTGTAGTGTTTAGTTTTTTTGAGTTCGAACCCAACAAGCGAGATATGCTTGAATAGAATGAAAACATGCTATTATTTACATTTATTTTTTTATATTGTAAATACAAGATGGTTTCACTCCAGGAGTTACCCAAAAAAGTACAGTACATAATAATTGATTCGAAATATGTAAATGGTTCAAACAATACATTTTCGATTGATCTAACACTCGAATCAAATTTACATTTAGAAGAAATGTCACAGGTGTGCGGTCTAAAACCAGTTGATTTTTATATCACACAAATTGGTCAGGAAAATCCAAACTCAGATACACATGTAAGTAGTGTTGCAAAATATGTCGATATCATATGCGAAGACATACCAAAAAGAGCACAAATACTCGACGAAAGAAACGGGCAAATTTTAGCACGTGTACCATTAGAAAGACACTTTAATCATGGCGCACACACCATCATTAGGGATAAACAATGGAAAGGGTTCCAAAGACAAACAAATTTATTTAATCCCATATCTATACAAAAACTAAATTTTGAATTATACGAGTATCAGGAAGATACAGATTACGTTACTTTACAACCTGATGCAGAATGGTACATGGTTCTTGAAGTAACAACTATAGATGTAAAAGAGAAACCGATAAATAGAGAAGTTCAAATTCTAGAGGCATTGCATAAACTTATCGGGAAGATAGATGAACTCAACATAAATGTCGAGAAACTTCCAGATAAGAATGATATCGAAAAAATGGAAAAGGAAAAAAGGAAAAAGATTCCATTAATGTACCTTTTTATATTTTTAATGTTTATGGGCGGTGGTTATTATTTACTAAATCGTAAAGTTTCACAACCAGTACCTATGCAGATGCAGCCTACTTTTTAGCTGGTGCTTTCTTTGGTGTAGCAGCTTTTTTAGCCGCTGTTTTCTTTGGTGTAGCAGCTTTCTTAGCTGGTGCTGGGGCTGGTGCTGGGGCTGGAGCTGGTGCTGGGGCTTTCTTAACTGGAGCTGGAGCTGGGGCTGGAGCTGGGGCTGGAGCTGGTACTGGAACAACTGGAGCTGGAGCTGGAGCCTTGATAACATCGGCAATTTGTCTAATTATACCATATATTTCAGATTTGTGTATTTTTGGTCTTTGAAGAGCATGTTCAATTTGTTCTCTGACAGAGTCCATCGCGTAATATATATAAAAGAAATATTATCTTTATACTAAATGTTATTCATAGGCCCAACTCTCCTGAGTGGGATAGGTCAACATTGTAAAAAATACATGGATCTTTTCCCATCAGTTGGTTATACTAAATATATTGAAATACACGAAGAAATACCGGAATCTGACCATGCATTTATATTCGCACTTCCTGTAAATTACTGGTTAGATAGAATACCCGAAATAAAAAGAAAAGTAAAACGTGTTACGTGTATGACGGTATGCGAAACGGAAACTGTACATAAGGATTATGGTAAACTTTTTGATTTATTCGATAAAATTGCAGTACCAAGCGAATACTGTAGACAAATTTTCAAAAGGCAATTCCCTGATAAACACTTTTTTGTAATACACGCACATATACCCGATAAAAGACCTTATACATTTTACCATATAGGTAACGTACACGATCCTCGAAAAAACTTTAATAAAATATTAGAGTGTTTCATACGATTAAATAAACCCGATACACGATTGATTGTTAAAGCAACGTGTAAATACCCAGTAAATATAAATGTACCAAATGTAACAGTTATAAACAATCTCATATCCGACGAAGATATGGAAGATATACACAGTAAATCAGATTGTTATGTAAGCTTTTCTTCATCTGAAGGTGTTGGTATGGGCGCAGTAGAAGCCGCAATAAGAAACAAACCCGTTATAATAACAGGTTACGGGGGTGCAAAAGAGTATATTAACACACCTTATACAATTGAATGTGGTTTACAAAAAATACCGAGAGATGATTTTTTATACGAAGCGGGTATGCAATGGGGAAAGCCCAATGTAGACCAGCTCATGGAATTTATGAATGATGCATACAATAAAAAATTAAGATACATGGATCATTCTAAAACTCAAATACTTACTAGTAAAGAAAACGTTTTACAGGAATTCGTCGTTAATGTAATTGGTCATGAAAATGATAAGTCCAGTCAAGATAGCTCCGGAGGTAAGTGATCCCTTTTGGGCGATTAACATGGCAACAATTTCATCGATGAATCCAATATTCGTTGGTTTTTTCAAAATTTCGGGGATAATTTGAGATATAGCGAGGTAAAGCGCCATAGATATTATAACGGGTCTGAGTGTTTCCTGATCTAACATTTCTATTATAACAATATATTTATTTTTTACTAATATTATAATGTTTTTTACAATATACTCCACACGTCGATTTAAAAGAACACTTTTTACCACTTATGGTTATAGCCTGGCATGTATTATCTTTGTGTCTATTTACTACGTGTTTATCCGGGACCGTATCTAAAAAAATTATTTTACTTTTCTCTCTTTTATCGTCGTACTTTTTGCGAGATTCTCTGAGCTTATGAATACTTCTCGCAAATAGTTCACATTTTTCTGTTTGGTTTTTATATAAACCCCTAGCAATATCTAAATCTTTTTTATCATACAACGTGTTCATTTTGACTTTGGGTTTGATTCCTAATATATTTTATATATTTGACGACTGAGGTTATAAAAATACATGTAATTATACCATTACATATAACATAGTACCAAATATATTCATAAAACCCTAAAAATGTTGTTAATAACATGGCAATCATGACATAAATAGTATATAAGAAAATACCATGTATACTGTTATTTTGTATGCTGTGTAGTGGTAATACACATGCCAAACAATTAATTATAGTTAAGAGATTATCATACAAAATTGTATAATGTATACTTGCTAAAACTAAAAATATATTTAACCAAGCTATCATTGGTGAATTAAATAATTCATACTCGGGTTCTCGATGTTGAATTCGTTGAGTTTCATTGGTAGGTACCACTTCTAACGCGGATGGTCTTTCTTCTTCATGATTTATTCCTATAATGGGAGTTCCATCAGGTTGTCTAATTTCATTATAGTACATAAAAGAATAAACCGTGTTTCTTTTATGTATTTTAACATTAGATGTAAAGGTAGATGTTATACGTGCAATAACCCACTTGAACCTTATGTAAAAAGTAACAATTGGCAGGTAAGGGATTTAGTTAGACATTATAGAAAAACTATATCACCTTTATATTGTTACAATAACGAAACTTTTTATAAAATTTATAAACTAAAAGCTCAAAGACTCTGTTATAGCTGTTTTAAACATGATCGACAAAAAATTACACCCCAACAACTTCGTAAACGTGAATGTGGTCAATATAATTATTTTAATCGAGTACCTTCTTTATCCGATAAAGATCTAATTAGTTGGTTCCAAAGACTATGTAAATATATCAATAAAAGTTATGTCAAGGATAGACCTGTACCACTTTTTTATAGAGAATGTATTTAAAAAATATATACGTAAGTAATAGTATGTGCGACTCAGTATCCGGTCCAAGCACAGGAGCAGCAATCTCTTTAAATGCTATAGGAAAACAAGATACTTACCTTATAGAAAATGATACAGAAAAGTCATTCTTTAAATACAATTTAAAACAACATTCGAATTTTACAAAGTTTCACAAAAGCACTAAAGTTATAAAACCGGGTGATGCTTCACCATCTTGGCCTTTTAACAGGGTGGTCAAAGTAACTCTAAACCCAAGAAATATGGGTGATCTTCTATCTAACATGTATATATCATTAACTTTACCTGCATTAACACAGACTGAGCCGGAAAACTATAACTATACAGATCAGGTCGGAAGACATTTATTTAAATCCATAACAATGCGAGTCGATGAAATGATAGTTGAAAAGTTTCACGCAGATTGGGGTATTATTTACGATGAATTATATCTCGATGAATCTGAAAAGAGAACCAAAAGATATACCGTAAATAGAAATATTGCTGAAGATACGTCTATAGAAAACATTTCTTTATCGAGAAGAACATCTAAACTTTTTATACCTATACCATTTTTCTTTTCACGAAAATACGAAAGTGATGAGTACGAAACAAATAAACCAAATAGACCTTATTTCCCGTTATGTGCTATACATAAACAAAAAATCGAATTCGAAATTGAATTTAACCCACAATCATTTTTCACAGATTATCCAGATATTATATCGTTAAACTCTTTCGATATAGTCACCGAAGAAATAACCATAGATAAAAGTGAAAAGGTTTACATGAAAAATAATAAATACAATTTTATAACGGATATTGTTAAGAAACACCCAATATTAGAAATAAACCCGGGCGAAGTTGATAAAAAAATTGAAATCGTTGCAAATACACCCGTAAAAACACTAAACTGGTTTATCAGAAAAGAAAAGTTTGAAGATGAAACTATAGCTCGAGAATCGAGTCAAGATAATACAACTTCAGATGGTTTGTATACTTTTCATAATAGGTTTAATATGTCCACGCAGGATACGTACACTATATTAAATGAATTCTATTATCCACCTATGCATTCCGCTAAAATACACGTCAACGGCGAAAATGTACCAAATATTCAAGATAGCGATCATAAATATTTTAAATATATAGTTCCCTTTACAAGTCGTTTATCTAGACCGTTCAAAAATATATACACGTATGCATTCTCGATGAATCCGATTAATGTGGAGCCATCGGGAAGTCTGGATTTTACACAATTGCGTTCGAATAGAACTACGTTAGATGTAAAAATGGTACCTGATCTTACAGAAACATATAACCTTCATATGTATTACGTTGGTTACCAAACGTTTACTTTTGAAAATGGTTTCATGTCACTTGCTTATTAAATAATTGTTTTTTGTGTTCTTTTATATAATCAATAATCTTATTTTTTATACACCATCTAATAAAATTTAACTGTGCAACAGTTGTACTAATTTTATTATTTGTACCCGGTACGGTATAGTCTATTTTAGATGATCGACAAAATGGATCAAATAATTTTTTACTGTACCCATCTAAACTAGATTTATAGGAACAGTGGACGCTGAAAATTTTACCGTCACCCGTTTTATAAGATAAATTGTTTTTCTTTGAATAGTTTGTTATGAACCATTCAAGATTACGTAAAGATATACCACCAGATTTATTTAATATCTGGTTAAGAATATCTCTATTATTTTCCTGTTCATAAAAAGTGTCTATAGAATGTAATAATATAGTCGATTTATTCATATTCTATAAACATGTACCTAAAACTTTAAACTATTTTTATAAAAAATTAAAGGGATTATCTTCCATCTTGTTCATTGATTTATCTTCAACGTATGTTTTAAGATTAGTTAGGACTATCTTATTTGTATCTTGACCATTAACCATCGATGTATTCTGATTTTTATGATTGCTACAGTAATCACCACACCCCTCCTGTTTTGGTGCCATACAATAACAACCGCGTGTATAAAACCCCTTTTTAATATTACCACCTTTTATACCTCTACAAATTGGATCGTGATCTAGAAAATCTCTTATGGTATTAAAAGGTATTTTAGTCGATATGGACCAGGATTCTAAAGTTGCATAAATGATAATATTAGACCGTTTTTCTATATCGTGTTTAATTTGCTTGATGGTATTAAAAGTTAATGGATCACCTATAACATCTTCACGATATACGTCATCACATGTAAAATCTATAAGATCTTTTACATGAGGTCTTTTAGATATAAGTTTTGTATAAACTTTACTAAGAACTTTGTTAGAAGCTATTTTAATACTTTCATCTATAGCATCTTTTATGACTTTAGGTAAATACATACTATACTTACTAATAAACGTTTTTATTTTTTAACTACTTTTGCCCACATATCTGAAATTTTTCTCTGATTAGGATCAATTACATTTTTATTTTTTTTACCCGGTTTAGATTTTGTTATGAGTTCTCCAAATATCTCTTCCTTAGCATTCTCAAATAAGGGCTCTATTAAATCACACACGGGATTCAAAAACTTATTCAAAAAATAATAAGGATAATCTATTGGTAAGTTATTTTCTTCTACATATTTTGGATCTTCCGCTTTTTCGTAAGCTTTTGCACGTGGATCGTGAGTTTTTATAAGAAGATACGGGACACGGTCACCGGATTGTGGCTCTGAACCTGGTTGTCTTTCCCTCATTTTGTTTCTAACCTGGACGTGTGATAGATTTTCAGATTTATACGAATCACTCAATTGTTGGGAAAGTATTAATTTTTCGTTAGGTACTTCACCTTCCAATAACTCTATTGCACGTTGCATAGCGAGAGATTTAGGAGGACCAGTATCGCTACTCTCTAAAACAACATCAAGTAATTCTTTACACACCTCTCGCATGTGCGGTGTATTATCTCTTCTAACCAGTTGAAGACCTTTTACATCAATATAGTCCATGTTCATATTACCATCTTTACCTTGTGTCCAAAGTTTTGCCGCGTACCGTTTCTTTGAATACAAAAAGTACGGACAATACACTTTCTCAAGTTCGAGGTTATTTGGTTTCTTAAATAAATGCGTACACTCAGATGCCGCGCGTTCACCAAGTTCCCAACTATATTTAATAGCTTCGTCACCTTTACGTCCACAAACGTCAAATTCAACCATTACAGAGTCCGTATCACCGTATCTTACCTTTGCACCCGGAAAATTCTCCTCGACGTATTTTTTCGTATCATCAATCATCATCCTCCCCTTTCTTGTCACGGAAGACGCAATTGGTACACACGGTAACATACCTTTGGACGCACCTGTGAAACCATAAACAGAGTTCATGGATACTTTATAAGCCAATTGTTTACCATTATACATTTGTTGGAGAGATCCCGTCGAATTTGCCATATCTTTTTTAGCCTGTTTTCTAAATTGTTTCAATTCTACTAAAATACTTGGTAATAAACTGGGTACATTTTGTACGAATTTAAAATTACCGAAAGTTTCAATTTCCAAATCAGGATACTTTTCCTTATTCTCATACTTAGGATCCATTATGAGTGTCGAATAACACAAATTGTGTGCCATCATTATTGAAGGATACAACGCTTCAAAATCAAGTGCTGTTATAGGTGTGTAATAAGCACCCTTTTGTGCTTCAAGAACGGTCGCACCTTCGTATCCTTCCACCATACCTTCACCCCATGCGAGTGTTGGAACAATGTAGCCCATTTCCCTCGCTTTTTTAGTGAGTTGACTAAACACTTTAATTTGCTGACCTCGTTCTACAAGGTACGAAAGAGGTACCCATGTCGCCTTTGCCATTTCAAGTAGGTTTATCAGTATACATAATTTCGATAAAAGTCTATGTGGTAACAGGGTATCTTTTATACAATATTCCGCGACCTCGCGTAATTTTACAGGGTCTTCTTCAACAAAACGTGCAAACATTTCCTTCGCAGGCATATCTATTTTATTATCACCTAAATACAATTTAGACACGTTATCAAGTTTATACGAATCGAGTTTATACCCTTTTTTAACTTCGTGAAATAGATCAAAAATGAACCTACCAGGTAAAGGTAACAATTTGAGTTCATTATCACCGAGTGCACTCGAAGAAAGCTTCTTCGGTTTTATACTACACGTATATTCCCGAAATTTACTCATATTAAAAAAATTGGAACTACACCTTAACTTCTTAGCACGAGTAATGATATAATGCAAATCAAAACCAAATATATTCCATCCGGTTATTATATCGATATCCATTTTTTTCATATAAACACTAAACGCTTCTAACATTTCACGTTCGCTCGAATAACTCAATATATTACACCCTTCTAAATCAGGGTCCGTTTTTTTATAACAAAAACAGGTTTTGTCGTATGGTTCATCGTTACCGAATATACATAGGGATACTGCAATTTGAAAACAACAATCACCGTCTATATTTGCATCAGGGAATTTACCAGTCGAACTATTACATTCAATATCAAGAGAACATACAACAAAAGGTGCAGTTTCGGGGTTATCTACCGGTTTTAACTGTTTCCAATCCGAACAAAATTTATCAATATCAACGTTTGCGATATTATTGTCCTCACAATCATCACCGGAATCCAACCAGCCAGTAGACTGAATACCGCTTAAGTGCATTAATCTCAGGACAGGGTCCAAATTAGATTCGAATACTTTTAGTAGTAGTGTTTCACCAGGTAAATTTCGTTTAAGTTTATACGAAGTACTGCGACGCTCAACCAACGTTTCAAATATAAGTTTCATAAAACTGAACTCCTCATTATTTTGAAATCCCCATACATCCTTAGACTTAACTATATCAAATTCGATATTAAAATCAGGACACAATTTACATATTTTATCGTGCCATATAGTCGCCCACGATTTTGAATCTTGGCGTGGAAGTTTAACGTAAAAGTACGGTTTAAATTCGGTAGTAAGACAAACGGATTTACCATCGCGTGTCTTACCAAATATACTTACCAAATGCTTATTATCATCTCGGTCATCATTAGCTTCCCAGGTAAGAGCTTGAAAAACAACCATATTTCTTAATACGTTATAGCTCAATTTTTTTAATATACTATATTAATAAATATGTCAGCTGCTTTGATTGACCTCGTATCGGTCGGTGCCCAAGATGTCTATATCACAGGCGACCCCCAAGTTTCTTTTTTCAGACAAAACTACAAACGTCACACTAACTTTTCTATTAAACCAGAACGTCTCGACTACATCGGTACGTTCAAATCGAGTAATGAAGTTTCTATCCCAATCCGTTCCAAGGGTGATCTTTTGAGTTACATCTGGATTGAAAATGCTAATATCAACAGTAACGATAACAACGATTCCCTTTTTAAATCGGCTAACGCAACAAACAACGATACTTCACCAACCGAATTCTCGTTGTGGATCGGTGGTCAAGAAGTGTGTAGATTGGATTCTCTTTACATCAACACTATCCATAACTCTCTTTATAACGAGTCACAAGCGAAAGCGACGTGTGCCGTAACTACCCAGGATACAGGTGATAATGCCTCTACAGGAAGTTACATGATTCCATTCTTTTTTAGCGAAGACTGGACTAAATCTCTCCCACTTGTCGGTCTTCAATATCACGAAGTTGAAGTTCGTGTCAAGTGCAGAAATGGTACATTGGATTTGGGATCTTCACCAAAAGTGTACGGTTCTTACATCTTCCTCGACACAGAGGAGCGAGAATTCTTTTCGCAACAAGAACACGAACTTCTCATCACACAAACTCAATATCAACCAATGACTGAAGCGGATAAGTCCATCGATCTTACATACTTTAATCACCCAGTAAAAGCCGTTCACATAGCAGCTGGTGGCAAAAACACTACCGCGTATAGTTTCCCAACCGCGTCCATGTTTATTAACGGAACACCACTCTTCGAAAATATGTCAGGCGAGTACCATAGAAATGTCGTTCCATCGAGACACTGCTCTATACTTAATAGTACAATCGACTCCGAACAAATATACACATGGCCAATGTGTCTTACCATGAACAAGTCTCAACCAACAGGAAGCTTAAACTTTTCGCGTATTGATAATGCTAAAATAACAATTAGTGGTTCAATTACAGGTACTGATGTTGCCATGATTAGAGCGTATGCGGTCAACTATAACATTCTCAGGATTAAGAATGGTATGGGTGGTGTCGCGTTTGGTAACTAAAACGAAAATAAAATTTTATAAAGTACCCGTCGAACCAAAGCCGCGATTAGCACGCATGGTTGGTTTTAATTCATTCACTTCTTGTACAAAAGGTGTCATACACTTTTCTAGAATTAATTGAGCAATTCTTTCACCTTGTTTAATTTCGTAAGGAATAGTCCCGAGATTAAATAAGTTAACTTTCAATTCACCGGTATAATCAGGGTCAATGACACCGGCACCAACGTGAATTCCATATTTTACAGATAAACCCGACCTTGGTGCGATGCGTCCATAACACCCAGACGGTACAGTTGCACATATACCCGTACTAACAATTTCTCGCGAACTTGGTTGTATAACCATATCGTTTAAACTATACAGGTCATAACCAACTGAACCAGGGGATGCGCGTGTCGGTAAAATAGCATCGAGAGTTAAACGTTTAATTTGAAGGGTTGTTTCAGACATTTTTTATTTATTTATAAACTGATTTCTTTATTACAATTAAAAGTGATAAAATACATAACATTAAAAATATTTCACTATGTGTTACGTTTCTTTCTATATAAGGTATTTTAAACGCTTTATAATTTTTAACGTGGCACAATGTTTTTTCACCTCTACTCATAATAAATGGAGACACAAATTTAAATATAGATGGACAAGTGGTACCCGAATCATCTCTAGAAACACCCTTTTCTCCACTCATAATACCTTCTTCATCTGCCCAAAATGAACTTTTTTTATCGACCCGTTTTTTTAAATTTTTAACATTATTTGTATCAATATCTAAATACGTTCTAAATTTATGATTCAATATTTTTTGTGCTCCTTCACGTGTTATAAAATAAGCCGCAACAGACCCCGTAAGTATATTAGGTCTCGTCCATTTATTTGAGCATAAACCGTCGCAATGTAAGAGTAACATATCCCAATCTCGGTTATTAAGTTTATCCCGTAAGTACATAACATTATCAAAAAGTGGATACGCATCGTCTTCGAGTATTAACGCAACTTCATTTGTATCGTTATCTAAAAAATATTGAACGGCTTTTAAATGACTCGATGTTGCTCCGATAACCGAATCGGGTATAAAAGGTTTATAAAACGTATGGAAATGTTTATCGTACATACTTTTAGACACGTCTTTTCTATAATTACCAGGTATACGTGTTGGGTATATACCAACATCGTTTAATTTTTTCTCTTGAGCTGCATAACGCTTCTTTTGCTCATCCAAATTTATAACGTACGTATTGAATTCCATATATTTTAAATATACATTATAATTTAGATTTCATTGCAGCAAAAATAATCCATGCAATAACAACGTCCACTGAATAATGTTCTCTTGACGCAATAGAAAACAGGGATGTAACCACCGGCCAAACCGGCCATAAAGGTGATCCTATGTGATATGACGACACTATATTAAAAGCACTGTGTCCGGAAAATATATAATCGTTACAAAAACCAAAAGGGGGTTTTAATTCACATTCTTTAGATGAAGGAATGGTCGTAACATAATTACTCAATGCTCTAAATGAAAACATAAGAATTAACATCGATAAATAATTACCCTTTTTAGTTCGTGTCCATGAATTCCAAGAAAAAAGAACAAATAAAAAAGGAACGATCAATATATAATCACCTAATTTATGATACTTTTCTAAATTTGGTAACGCGTCAAACCCGATATCATAAACATTTTCACCTTCCTTAATATTTCTTTTGTACGAAGCGTGATAACCTATTATTATATTAAGTATAAGAGAAACTAAAAGTATAATAAATAATTGCATATTTTATAGTATGCTGAGAAATATATTTAAAAGTAACATTTCATACTAAAATAGATCATGAGTTTGAAAATTATTATGGGAAATATGTTTTCGGGGAAAACAACCGAACTTATACGACGTTTAAAAAGGTACAAAGTTATAGGAAAACGTATTCTCGTATTAAATTCAAGTCTCGATACGAGATCAAGTGATGAAGTTTTAAAAACACATGATAATTCAAAATTCGAATGTTTAAAAGTTAGTAATCTAGAAGACGTAGATTACAGCGAAGTTGACATTGTCGCGGTAGACGAAGCACAGTTCTTTTCGGGTCTAAAACCATTCGTTGAAAAGGTACTCATGGACAATAAAACTATACTCTTAGCAGGTTTAGACGGTGATTATAAACAGGAAAAATTTGGCGAAATTATAGATTGTATCCCACTCGCCGATAAAGTTTTCAAAATAACAGCTATGTGTATGGAATGTATGGATGGAACCCATGGACCATTTACAAAACGTATAGTCGATTACGAAGGTAAAAATTTAATAGGGGGTAATGAAATGTATAAAGCCGTGTGTAGAAAACACCTTTAAAATTTAGTATATAATAACAAATGCACTTGAAAGAATTAAAAAATCACGTGCATGTGTTACAGGAAGAATTCGAAAAAATACCTAATACATTCATACGCGATGAACCTAGGTGGGAAGGATCGTGGGAAGGATCAAAGCATTTACAAGAAGTTGTTTCTTTATATGCAAAAGGTAATCACGGTTGGCTCAAGGGAGGTCAGGATCACGTTTTTGATAAATGGATTAGTTGGCCTCTTATTTGGGAAGGTAAACCTGTACCAGGTAATTGTGCAATATGCCCCAAGACATTCGCTATACTTTCACAAATAAAGGGAATACACGTTGCAGGATTTTCGCTTATGAAAGGTGGTGTTGTTTTAAAAGAACACGTTGATAATGTAGGCGAAAGGTACTTATTCACGTACCATTTAGGAATAAAGTGTCCTGAAAAGTGTATATTACACCATTCAGAAATGGGTGACATAACAGAAGAAAATGGTAAACATATTGTTATGAATGCTCGTAAAAAACATTGGGCAGAAAATCAGTCAGACGAGGATAGAATTATTCTGTACATGGAAATATATTCTTGATATACTATAACAATGAATAACGATCCCAAATTAACCGATACCCAAAAAGCTTTATTTGCATTACCAACCCTAACTGTTATATTTCTCGTATTGCTCATACTCCTAAACAAAAAAATCAGAAGAAGTCCAGGTGTTTACATATCACTCGCATTAGCGTCCATTCATTTATATCACCATTACACCCTCGTTAGATTACAAAATAAACTATAATTGTATATAATAAAGTATGTTTATGATCGAGGAACCTTATGGTATATCAGAGTTTCAGGCATGGTTAATATCACTTACATTAGGAATTGTATTAATAAAAAGAAAACTTCGTGGTGAAAAATATATCAAGTAATAATAAATGCACGTTCGTTTACAAAAAAGTCCGCGTTTTGATAAAAAGTATAGAGTTACATTTGAAAATGGGAAAGTCGTTGACTTTGGTGCAAAAGGATACTCGGACTATACGAAACACAAAAATCCGTTTCGTATGCGTTCATACGTAACTCGACACGGTGGTTATGTTCCTTATATGGTACAAAAACAGACAGATCCTAAACTCGTTCATTTAAATATGCTCGATGTTACTAAAAGCGATAAAGAAAACTGGGGTAAAACAGGTTTTTATACCGCGGGGTTTTGGTCTCGTTGGCTCTTATGGAGTCATCCCGAATTAGAAAGTGCTAAAAAAATAATAACAAAAAAATACGGTTTAGTTTTTAAATAAATACGTGATTTTTAAGATTGAATTATACTCAGTCATCAAAATCACTCTTCTTCAGATTCGTCTTTCTTAGCAAATCGTTTTTTCGTATCCATGGTTATTAAATAAGAACAAAAGCACCACGAAACACACGAGAGTAATATTCCCATCAAAATAGGAGGTGGTTTGATAGGGAAACTAAAGAGTTTCATGGATACTATGAAACAACACACACAACTGAAAATTCTTTGTATTAATGTAACATTATCGTACGTTTCAGCCATTTATAATGTACCTAGAAAAAATTATCGGTTCTGTATAATTTAGCCTGGAAATTACCAGTTTGACCAAGAACCGATACGGACTCGTTACCGTATAATTCTTGACATCCAATATCATCCATACAATCTCTATCGTCTATAGTTATGGGAAGTGAATATAACTGATTACCTGGAGTTGTGGTATAATAATTGTACCTATCGCGTCGACCTCTTACTTCTTTTCCGTATATCGGTAAAGTTTCTTCATCATTATCACCGACAAGAACACCCATTTGTTGAATATGCCCGGGTTTATATTCCTTAATTGGCGGACTTCTATATTCTTTTTCCATTGGTATCTCTACTGGAACTTGAACTGGAACACGAACTGGAACTTTTTCTTTTTTTACAATTGGATTACGTACTTGATAAATTATAATAACTGCAAGTATAACTAATGCAAAACCTAACAATTTTTGTTTAGTCTTAATCTTCATTTTTATATACAAATATTATTTCTTGCCAAGCAGGGGTTTAAGTGGTGTGAGATCTATTCTTTCTAATCTATATTGAACTAGCAACCAAAGAAAAAACAAAACACTTTTTATCATATTGTTTGCTGCTGTATCATCCATAACATATATTGGACCCATAACTTTTCCAAAAAATGTTTTATCTTTATCTTCACCAGTTATCGCCATTTCAAGTTGCGTCAAAGCACACGTATCATCGTTAACTGACCAATGAAAAAATATAAATGGTACCAAAAGTGAGTAAAATTCCAGGTTTTGTTTATTTTTTGTAAATGGTATTACAAGCATTGTAACGAAAAAAACCAAGTGGATAAAAAATATAATGTTCATATCTATTAGTATGAACGAAGAAAAGAAACTGCCTAAGATATGGCACTCTCAACAGGAGAAAATTCTTAAATCATGGGGCGAAGCTGCTGCGTGTTATAGGTATATGCATTACCAAGCATATTGTTCATACAAAAATCAAAGTATGAAATTTACTATACCACTTATCATAGTAAGTACTATTACAGGTACTGCAAACTTTGCACAAGAAACATTTCCACCTACAGTGCAACCGTACGTACCATCAGCGATTGGTGGTCTGAATCTTATTACTGCGATAGCAACGACCATCATGCAATTTCTCAAAATAAATGAACTCATGGAAGGTCACCGTGTCGCTTCTGTACAATACGGTAAAGTTTCAAGAACAATTCGACTTGAATTAACTTTACCCTTAACAGAAAGAACACAAAGTGGTACAAACATGATTGAAAATATGCGTGCTGAATACGATAGATTAATAGAACAGTCACCGAACGTCCCTAAATATATAATAGATGCATTTGAAAAAGAATTTCCGGATGATAATGCATTCTTCAAACCAGAGATTATGCATATCCAACCCATAACACCTTTCAAGGCTATAGCGGAAAATACTATTATAACCAAACTGAAAGATGCAGTTACTGGAACAGCAAAGCGCGAATTAAAAAACGAACTCGAAACTATTAGAGGTAATGCTAAAGCGGCTAAGAAAACTATAAAAGCGGATATCGAGGGAAAACAACAACGTATCGATGAAATTTCAGATTTAAAAAATAAAGGTCTCGTAAGTATGAAAGGTGATTTAATGAACGAAATACGCCGTAGAACAGAGTTGATGGAAGTCGTTACCGAAACACCGCCTTTAGAAGAGGAGGAAGAAGAGGCTAAAGAATTAGAAACGGAATCAGATAAACGTAAATCTATATTGGAAAAAATTATCACAGAATCACCGAAAGACGATTCGAAAGATAAGCAACCATAACAAAAAGAGCTAAGTTAAAGAATCCAATACACATAACATAAGGAAGTAGTTTCCTTTTCATAGGATCTATAACACGTTTTTGAAGTGCGTCATTATTCAAAACTAAATCTAGTGCTTGATTAGTAAGGTCGTCTTCGTCATCAGACATATGGATTCCTTTGTTATTATAAAAAAACAAAAAAAGAAAGACGAAATATCATTACGCGATAATGAAATAAAAAATCTAAAACGGTGTTTGGAGGAAGGTAAAAATGTTTTCTTATGCGGGCCTGCGGGGTGTGGTAAAACGTTTATCCTGAAAAATGTTTTGGACGAAACGAATGGTATAGAAATATGGGATGAACCATTGCGTAAAAAGGATATATTTTTGAGTACAATAAAAAAATCAAATATGCATGCATATATAGAAGATTACGATTCGGACTTACATACATATAAAAATATTGTGGAATCCGTTTCTGAAGGTAATAACGTTACAGGTAAACAATTAATAGTCACGTCAAAAAGTGTTTATTTCATGGAAAATTTCACGACTCTAATTATACAGAGATTAAAACCGGAAAAAATAATTACTCTTCGACCAAAACACATTAATAGTTCATTAGCTGCACATAAATGTAAAGGTAATATTCATAATTTCTTACACTATTTAGATTTCCCATCTGATGATAAGGATATTTTCAAAACGCCAAAAGAAATTGTTACTGATATTTTATGTAATTCTAGTGACATAGATATATCAAACTGTATCCACGAACACGGTCATATTTGGTCGATCATACAAGAAAATTACCCAGATACAATATCAGAAGGTTATGACAAAATATCGTGTGCTTTATCACGAGCGGATGATTTTGATACGGAAATATACAACGGGGAATGGGATATAATGCCGTATTTCGTATTACACGCTATAAAAATACCCAAAAGTTATTTCGATAAACAAATTGATCCTGAAAATGTACGTCCCGGAAGATTCTGGACTAAATACGGAAATGAAAAAATGCGTCAGCAAAAAATCAGAAGTATACAGGTTAGATCTCCTATAAAAATGGGTCAAGGTGAATTTATGCTTTTAAGAGAATATGCAAAAAAAGGGGATGTTTCACATTTTAAAAGATATAATTTAACACCACAAGACTTTGACGTCATGAACCATTTAGCTATACATAATAAACTTAAACAACGCGAAGTTACAAAAATAAAAAAGTTGATTAAAGAAGAAATAACAAATTAAATCATATTAAATGACTACAACCACTAACACGGATGACGAAGAAGACTTTAAAATCACTCGCGTTATTGGTAATGAAATATTATATTACGGAGAAATCACTGACGAAGATATTCTCGAATTTGTAGAAGAGTTTAAGAAACTCGAAATTAAACTTCTTAAACAAAAGGCGGAACTTATAGGATACGAACCTGTTATACGCGTACACATATGTAGCGGGGGAGGCGATTTGTTCGCGGGTCTGAGTGCAATGAACATACTCGAAAAGTCTCGCGTTAAAGTTATCACGATCGCACAAGGTGAGTGCGGATCAGCGGCAACGTTCCTTCTTTTGGGAGGACATGAACGTCGTATTGGTAAGAACGCACATATTCTCATACACCAAATATCAACGACTGGGTTTTGGGGTAAATATGAGGAAGTTAAGGATGAAATGAAAATGTGTGACAAACTCATGGATATGGTTAAGAAAACGTACCTGGAAAAGACCTCTATTCCAGATAAACAACTTAAGAAACTCATGAAACGTGACATGTACTTAAACCCCGACGAGTGTATCAAATACGACGTCGTTCGCGGTCTTGACTAATATCGACGTGGCGTTTATACAAACCAATAACGGTCACAATTATTAAAAACAAACAAAGTGTATTCATATTTAAAGGTATAACTGTGTTTTCTGGAGGTTTGAGTCGTTCCATTCGGCTATAGTCGACGACGGGTATTTTATCCGCCATTCTCTACTATACCTGAATAAAAAGTTCAAACATAAAAAACACACTTAGAAATTTTTTACTAGTATAATTTAAATGAAAAGAGTTGCTATTGATATCGACGAAGTTCTCGTCTCGTTCGTTAAACCTATGGCTAAGTTCCGTGGCTACAAAATGCCGACCACAAAAAAGTACCAGTATGTGTATAAAGATATGTTTAACATTACCGAACTCGAATCGCGAAACATGGTCCACGACTTTTACGAATCAGAAGAGTTCGCAAAGCTTAAACCGATAAAGGGGACGTGTAAACAAATGGGACATTTACGCGATTACGCCGATAAAATGTATATCGTCACAGGTCGACAGGATTATGCGCGCGAACAAACTGAAAAGTGGTTAAACTATTGGTTCCCCAATACGTTCGACGATCTTATCATGACCAATAGTTATACGGATCACGAAATCGAAAAACATGAAATTTGTCGTAGTCTCGCACTCGATTCAATCATAGATGATAGTTTTGACGTGTGTACCAAATGTAACCGTATCGGTATCGACGCGTATAACATTGTAGGGTACGGTGGTAATATTACGTACCCATGGTCTGTAGATTCGAGTATGGCACGGACGTGGGATTAAGATGCGTAACGAATTATGACTATACCCGAGCCACCGTCACCAGCCTTACCAATACCACCACTACATGCACCTCCACCACCACCTGTGTTTGCTCCACCATCACCACCATCACCCCCGTTAGGAGCACCGTTTTCACCCGAATTCAACGCGCTACCTCCACCGATTCCGAATTTATTGTTACGCGTTGCACCACCTCCACCACCACCCAAACCACCGTCACCGGCATCATCATTCCATTCAAGTCTTTCTGACGAACCACCGCCACCACCCGCCCAGTAATAATTATTTCCATCTATATTAACCTGTGTGCCTACACCGCCATCACCACCACTGTCGGCCGTGGCGTTAACACCAACGGCACCAGAACCTCCACCGCCACCAAACGTATAGTTAGAACTACCAGTACCAGTACCACCTCCATAACCCTGACCTGAAATACCTGTACCGGGGGTACTTCCATTCACACCCGCCCCACCTCCTGAACCACCATTTTGCGCCGCATAAGGTGATGTTTGAGACCCACCACCACCGCCGCCGGTAGGTGCTATAGAATTGAAAGATGAAGCAGAACCGTTATTTCCTTGTTGATTGGTACCACCAGTTCCACCGGTACCAACGACGACTGCATAAGAAGTTGCTGTTATAGACATTGCTGTACCCCCCAAATTCGTAAGTAATCCACCGGCGCCACCACCACCAGCGTTATGTCCACCACCACCACCGCCACCAGCGATCACAAGGTATTCAACATCGAGACTTTTTTCCGGTACAAAATTCCCAGAACTTGTGAATGTATGTACAACGTATCCGGTAATATAAGTTATCGTACCACCCGTCGCGAAAGCTCGTAGGAGAAACGATTTCGCAAGGTTCCAAAACTTAAAGTCCTTAATTCTACCCGAATAGTATTCGCCAATCGTAAGCAGCTTCGCACCCGACGTTACTGTCGGTGTTGTTTGCTTAACCAAGGTCCCATCCACGTATACGTTACTCGTCGTCCCATCGAAGTTCGTGGCGATCGTATGTTCTCCCGATACCGTCGCATTCGCGTACAATGTAAAGTCCCCGAACGTTACTAAGTT
>Ga0209404_10000301_pt1 | contig 39777 bp, 36 predicted proteins | sample TroAtlMetagenome_2_FD_187447 | JGI IMG/M metagenome (GOLD analysis project Ga0209404, IMG submission 187447) | Marine eukaryotic phytoplankton communities from Atlantic Ocean - Tropical Atlantic ANT8 Metagenome (SPAdes) (version 2) | ecosystem: Environmental > Aquatic > Marine > Oceanic...
GGAACTGGGTAAACAGCTAATTGATGTAAAAGACATTGCCAAGAGCAGCAAAGAAGATATAGCAGAGTTTGATTTGCTTATTTTCGGGATCCCTACTTGGTACTACGGTGAAGCGCAGTGTGACTGGGATGATTTCTTCCCAGAACTAGAAGACATTGATTTTACCGACAAGCTCGTGGCTATTTTTGGCTGTGGCGATCAGGAAGACTATGCAGAATACTTCCTTGACGCTATGGGTATGGTTCGCGATATCGTTGAAGGCCGTGGCGCCATCTTAGTAGGACAATGGCCTACCGAGAGTTACGATTTCGAAGCATCTAAAGGTATGGCAGACGACAATCACTTTGTGGGCTTAGGTATTGATGAAGACCGTCAGCCAGAGCTTACCGAGTCGCGTGTTAAGTCATGGTGTAAGCAAATTCACGACGAACTGTGTTTGTCTGAGCTAGCCTAATTCATCAGCTTCATGCCTATGAGTAATAAAAACGCCGCTTATATTAGCGGCGTTTTTGTTGGCGTATTTTAAATAACTCTTAAATACTCGACAGGGTTAAAGCTGAAAACGCTCTACCGCTCTTCTAAGGCTGTCAGTTTGAGCATCTAGCATCATAGTCGACTCATTGGCTTGACGGGTACTTTGGGCACTAGAATCAGCCAATGTAACAATGGTATTCAAGCTAGACGCAACATCTGCAAGCAATACATCTTGCTGCTGGGTATCTGAAACAATATGCTCATTTATCTGACTTAAACGAGCAATAATTTCTCGAATACTTTCAACCTGCTGCGACACCTGTTGGGTAATTTCTACCCCTTCCTGGGCTTGTTCCCTACCCGCGTTTATCGCTTTCACCGCCTTCTCGGCATCTTTTTGAAGATTGCCAATCATAGACTCAATTTCTTCTGTCGAGTTATGCGTACGGTTTGCCAAGGTGCGCACTTCATCGGCTACCACAGCGAAGCCTCTGCCTTGCTCTCCTGCTCTAGCTGCTTCAATCGCGGCGTTAAGCGCCAACAAGTTAGTTTGCTCAGCAATGGTTTTAATTACATCCAGTATGCTGCCAATACTGCGTGAGTGTCCATCTAATCGATTTATAATATCTGCGGACTCTTCAGCCTGACGGGCTTGACTGTTTACTTGATTGCGGTTTTGGACAACCAGCACACTAATTTCTTCGCTTTGAGCGGTTACCGTATGCAGTGCTTCCATGGCATCATTTATCTGCCTCAAATTGCTACGGCTTGTATTTTGAACATCCTGGGTATTGGTAGAAATCACCGTTACCTGTTTACGTTGTTCATCCACTCCTTGTAAGCTCTTTTCACCTAATGCGACACTCTCTTTAGTAATGGTAATTAAGCGTTTTTCTTGCTCTAAAATATTCCCTACTAACTCTCGCAAGCTATTGGTTAAGCTATTCACTTTAACAGAAAGCGCAGTAAACTCATCATTCCCTATTTCAGGCAGCGTGTGACTTAAATCCCCTTTACTTAGTTGAGTTAACCCTTCATTAATTCTTCCAAGAGGTGTAGAGATACTGCGTGTTGCTAGAACAGCTAACGTAATTGCTGCAATCAGGCCGATAACGGCCACAATAAAGTTTTTGACTAAGTTGGTTTGCACTGATTCAAGAATAGCATTTTGCCCTTGAATAGATTCAGACTGCACACTATCAAACAGTGTATTAATGCTGCTTAACGCTAACTGCAAGGCCGTTAATGCTTCATCCTTTTTTACCTGTGCTAAGGCGATTTCATTTAATTTTTTTTGTTGCAATGCAATTAAACCACTAGCGCCATTAACGTTCTCGGTGACTAACGCAAATTGCTCGTTAAAAGCGGCGACCGTGCCCCCATCATCAATATCAAGTATAAGGCGATTTATGTAATCTTTATCTACCGTAATATTACTAATTTGATATTTTATATCGTCAATAATATTGGCGGTGTCTTGTTCGTCCTCACTGGCAGCTAGTTCGCTGAACGAATCAGTGGTTGTGAGCAGCTTATTGTCAATATTAGTACCTGCACCAATCAAAGTGTCTAGGCTTGGACTATCTGAATCTAAGTAGGACAAATCTAGCATTAAAGCGCTTGCTTCATCTGCTGCGCTTAATACCTCATTTAGTTTGTCCTCTAACGCGCTTTCCAACGCCATTCGCTTCGCTAAGGCGGTATACATACCATGACTGTTTGCTACGTAAGCTAAGCTTGCCTCTACTGCTTCTACCGCAATGGAATTGCCTGGAAGAATAATGGTTAGGTTATCGAGATCGGCAACAAACTCATTCGACAAAGATTCGAACTCTTTTTGATTTTGAGACAAAGCGGCAGGCGTATTTTCGTGAAAACCATTTGCTGTAACGACAGATAACGACAGGATCTCGGTTTTCACTTTAAGCATACTGGTTTGGGCTGGCATTTTGCGTTCAACCACGTCTTCTGCTGAACCCCTAATGTCGTTTAAACCGAAATAAGAAAGAATACTTGTGAGAAGTAACAAACAACCAAAAAGGCCAAAACCGATTTTTATTTTATTTATAACTGTTAATTGCATTGGCATAGTTCAAGGTACGCGATGAAATCTACGTACCAACCTCGTTTTACCATTATTGCAACAAGTTTAACAGAATGTTAAAAATATGCACTTTAAGTTTAGATAGATATCATTAATTATTAACAATAACTGGCACTTACAAACTGGTCTGTCCTCAAAAAATAAAATAGTCAGCAGCAAGCTACTTCGGTCAAAATTATTAATTCGTTCGAATTTCCATCGTACCGCACAAGAAACAGTAGTTTTACTTTTAAATCCTGACGAGTTACCTATAATAGCTCCATTGATAAACATCTCGTTCTCAGTAGGTTGTAATGGATCAGAATAAAGAACTTAAAAAAGCAGGTTTAAAAGTAACCCTGCCACGTCTCAAGATTTTGCAAATTTTGCAAGAACCTCAAAATCAACACATCAGTGCCGAGGACGTGTATAAGATTCTGATCGAACAGGAAGAAGAGATTGGTCTTGCAACAGTGTATCGCGTGTTAAACCAATTCGATGATGCGGGTATATTGAATCGCCATCACTTTGAAGGCGGCAAATCAGTTTTTGAAATAAGCCACAAAGAACATCACGATCACTTAGTATGTCTTAAATGCGGCAAGGTAATTGAGTTTGAAGACGATATTATCGAACAGCGCCAAGACATGATTGCGAAAAAACATAATATTAAGCTTACCCACCATAGTCTGTACCTTTATGGTGAATGTACAGATGGCAATTGCGAAGGTAACGACTAATTATCGCAACATAATTAATTTTGCATATCAATAAGGCCCTTCAATGTAAATTGAAGGGCCTTTTTAGTTTGAAGAATTACATCGCATTGTGTCGTACCAATTTCGCCTCAACTAGGTTAGAGCTTTAATCATCATTTAAATTGCTACCCATTACAGCGAGTTTGTTCAATACCGTGGTCTACCCCATCGGATAAAAAACATTCTTTTTAAAAAAACCGGTTTCCTGAACAAATGCAGAAATAGTCCATATCCCCCCCCCTTTAAGACAGGTTGGGTATTTGTATTTATTGATGAGTGAGTATTAGACGAACATGGCTAAGAGGAGTGTTAGCATCAGCCCGACAACGCCAATGATAGTTGCCATGCAGGTCCAAGAAATTAAGGTATTTTTTACTGAGATATCGAAATATCGGTTAATGATCCAAAACCCCGTATCGTTTACGTGAGACATAGCTGTTGCACCAGCAGCGATAGAGATGGTCATTAGCGCTAATAAAGACGGTGATAACGACAGTGCATTTACCACGGGTGCCATCAGACCTGCAGCCGTTAACATTGCAACCGTTGCCGAGCCTTGAATGATTCTTACAGAAATGGCAATAAGAAACCCAGCCATAAGCGGTGGTAAGGGTGAAAGCGCCACCACATCAGCAAAAGCTTGTCCTGCCCCCGAATCGATTAATACTTGTTTAAACATACCACCCGCACCTGTCACTAATATCACAAGTGCTACTGGCTCTAACCCTTTCGATGCCACATTTCTCACTTGATCTGCACTTAAGCCTTGGTTTTTACCCAGCCACTTAAAACATGCCAAAGTCGCGATGGTGAGTGCGATAAATGGATGTCCAACAAAAATAAATACCTGTTTTACTATTCCGTCGGCTAACACAAATTTAGCAATTGACCCGATGAGGATCACTACCAGAGGAAAGAATAACAATGCGGCCACTAATGAAAACGAGGGCAATGCTTCTACTGGCCTAGCCTCGATATTTCTAATATGTTCCGGCACTGGCACGTAGATTTTTTTGGCGATATACGATGCGTAAATTGGGCCAGCAATACAGGCACATGGCACACCAACAATAAAACCAAATAAAATCACTAGGCCTATATCAGCATTCAAAATAGACGCCACGGCAACTGGCCCAGGCGTGGGGGGAATAAAGGCATGGGTAACCGCAAGCCCAGCAGCTAAAGGAATGCCATAATAAATTAATGACTTACCGGTTTTTTGCGCCATTGAGTATATCAAGGGCATTAATATAATGAGTCCTACCTCAAAAAACACAGGTATCGCCACAAGGAAACCGGTTATTACCAGTGCCCATTGGCTATTTTTTTCACCGAACTTCTGTTTGATGGTTAGCGCCAGTCTATCCACACCACCCGACTCTTCTAAGAATTGCCCGAACATTGCGCCTAGCCCCACTATGGTGGCAACAAATCCAAGGGTATTTCCCATACCGGTTTGCATTGAATTGAGCACTTCTGTGGCGTCCATTCCCGTGCCTAATCCTACAAAAGCTGCTGCAATAATAATGGCAATAAATGCATGTACTTTTTTAGCAATAACCAAATAGGCAAGCAGCACAATGCTGATGATGGCGAAAAAAAGAAGTGAAAAAGTATCTGACATGTTTCTTCCCTATAAACCTGCACTTAAGTCCGTACTTGAACCTGCAATTAGCGGCACGTAAAAATCTGAGGTACACGATTATAATTTTTATTATTTAGTAAACAGAGAACACCTCTGGCAACCCGTTGTTATTCCACGCAACGCTACGTTAACAAATTGTTTATTCGCCGTAACAATATTATAAAGAAATCTTGAACGCAACCGGTTTCCGAATTATGCTTATTTTAAATTAATCAATGTAGTGTCGGGCTCATTGCTTAGCATTGAATCAAAAAGGTAGATGAATGACTGCAAATACCGTTTTCTTTATTACTGGGGTTTCAGGCACAGGGAAATCTACCATCGGCGAGCGTGTAGCTTCTCAACTGGGACTCGTTTTTGAGGAAGGTGATAGTTATCACCCTGCCGCTAGCGTAGAAAAAATGTCTGCTGGTATTCCGTTAGAAGATGCTGACAGATGGGACTGGCTAACCCATTTGAATAAAATTGCCAAAGATCATTTGGCAAATAATCAAAGCGCTATTATTTCTTGTTCAGCGCTTAAAGCATCCTACCGAGCCAGACTATGTGAAGGCATGGGTGAAGGCATGGGTGAAGGGCTAACAGGAAAACTAGCTGAAGAGAAAACAAGTCCATTAGCTAAAGGCGTTCAATCAAATGTAAGGTTCATCTACTTACATGGCTCTACCGATACCATTGGCCAGAGGCTTAAACAAAGACAGCATTTTTTTGTGGGCGATGATATGCTCAAAAGTCAGTTTTCTACCCTTGAGGTACCCACTAAAGATGAGGCTTTCTTTGTAGACGTGACACAAAGTGTCGATGAGGTAGTGGCTACCTGTAAAACGTTTATAAGCTCAGTGACAGAGGCGACATAACCCAAAAATTAAAGTCCCTTTTATACAGCCGTATAGCGCCCTCATCACGGCTTAAAATGTAAACTGCGCACAAGTAATAAAAATTGAATATACCCTATGAAAAATATAAAAAAACGTACAACCATTTCAGATATCGCAGCACATTTAGGTATTCACAAAACTACGGTTTCCCGCGCACTTAAAGATTCAAGTAGTATTTCTAAAGCGTTATCGCTGAAAATAAAGAAAGCGGCTAAGGACTTAAATTACATCCCCAACCGTGCAGCACAAAGTTTATCTATTCAAAACAATAAAACGATTGCGTTACTACTCCCTTCATTTGGAAACAATGTTTTTAATGATGTAGTTTCAGGCGTGAAAGCCGTTGCTGATGAACTTGGCTATGCATTAATGATTGGTGACGCTACCTATTCAGAATTAGGAGAGGAACGTATTGTTGAATCTTATATTCAACAAGCGGTTTCAGGTTTTATTCTCACTTCTAGTCGCCACACCGACGAAACCATAAAAATGTTAAAAACCACCGATGCACCGGTGGCGGAAATTATGGATATGTCGGATTCTACTTTTGATATCAACTATGGTGTAGATCATTTCAATGCGGGAAAAGAAATGACTGACTATTTAGTAAACGTAAAGGGCAGAAAGAAAATTGCTTTTTGTTCATTGCTGCTTGATTGGCGTGCTGTACTTAGAAAACGAGGCTGGGAGCAAGCCCTTCATAATGCACAGTTGCAAGATGATATGTGCCTTCAGTCACGTGCTGATGCCTCATTTCAAGCGGGCGCTGAATTGCTAGTGGAATCGCTTCACAAATGGCCAGACTTAGATGCCATATTTTTTGTTAGTGATGAACTTGCAGCCGGAGCTGTAATGGAATGCAATCGCCGGGGGATCAAACCGGGAAAAGACATTGATATATGTGGTTTCAACGATTTGAGCTTTGCGAAAGCTATTTACCCTTCCCTTACCACGGTATCCACACCAAGAAGGGAGATGGCTGAATTAGCCACCCGTTCATTGATATCAGTTATTGAAGGTAAAAGTGTAAGCGAAACAAGTAAAGTGTTTCCTTACCATATTAAAATTAGGGAAACCGCCTAGGCATTTTGCCTGCTTGCGCTTCCCTACCCTTCATTTTACAGCAGTGTTACAGGCTTAGATTCAGGCTTCAAACATCAAGCGTTTCGTTTTAAGCCCTAAGTTTGAGCTTTTAACGTAAGTTTTTTAACTCTGTTACCTAAGCCTCAAACTTATAATTGTGATAAGCCTTTATGGCTTTTTCCCACATCTGCCCTACTTCACCAATACCAATGGTTTTACCATCAACTTCAATTACAGGGGCAATTTCTTTGCTTGAAGATGTTAACCACACTTCGTCTGCATTGAATAAATCTTCCGTGGTGAACCACTTTTCTTCTACTACCAAGCCCGCTTGTTTAAATGCTTCTAACGCTATTTGGCGGGTGATCCCGGGTAAAAGTTGGTTATCTAAAGGTGGGGTGAAAATAGCATTATCTTTTACCATGAAAACGTTACATGAACTTGCCTCAGTGATAATACCGTCACTATTGTGCAAAATAGTTTCTTGCACACCACTTTCTACCCCCGCTTGAAAGTGCATGACATTACCTAACAATGACGTTGATTTGATATGGCATCGCTGCCAACGCTTATCTTCTTCAAGCGCTACTTTGAACGGTTTAACTTTATCTGCTTCTAGCGGTTGAGCGGGTGCAATTTCAAATGCAAAACCAAATACGGTGGGCGTAATATTTTGCGGGTAGGCATGATAACGCTTGGTGTCCGTGCCTCTACTAATATGAAAATACACGCCAATATTTCCGCTTGGAAAATGGCTGGCATTGGCGTCAATAAGCCCATCTAAGTTTTGCTGCCACTGCTTTGCACTATAAGGGTTAGTGATAGAAATTGCAGCTAATCCATCGCGCATTCTGCTTAAGTGCCCTGTCATGCCCACTGCCTTCCCATGATAAGTGGGTATCACTTCATAAATGCCATCCCCGAACAAAAAGCCTCGGTCCATGGGGGATATTTTAGCTTCTGATAACGGCATGAATTCGCCGTTTAAAAATGCAATGGTCACTCTTATTCTCCTGTAAGGCGAAGTCGTTTTTGCCAATTCAATAAAAATGCGGCGCGAGCATCGTCGTAGTGCTGACTTATGAAAGTAACAGTCTCCCCCGGCACCGCTTGTGCTAAACGATTAACATCAAGCAAACTTACACTGCCAAGCTTGGGGTAGCCTCCTAAGGTTTGTCTATCTCGCATCATCACAATAGGTTGTCCATCGGGCGGAATTTGCATCGCGCCAATGTGTATTGCTTCTGAGCGCATTTTAGTAATGTGGCTATGTATGGGGGCACCAGACAATCGATAGCCCATACGATTAATATTGGTTGTTACCGTGTAATCATTTAAAAACAACCGCCCTTTTTCAGAAGCGTTAAATTTGTCTTCTTGGTAACCAAGAATTAACGATATGGGTTGGTTCAAGTCGTAACGCGGCCAGTGCTTCGATGCCAGCGCTCTGTGAGCGCTTCGTAATGCTGGGGTTTCAATATCGATAGCATCGCCAACCCCTAACGGTGCACCTTTGTTTTCAAGGCCGCCTATCCCCTCGCGCAAAACCGTGCACGCACTGCCTAAAGGTAATGGCACTTGCCACCGCCCTTGTATAGCTAGATAGGCTTTGCTGCCCATGTGTTCACTGTCGATGGATACCCTATCACCAGCTTTAACAAAGATGGTTTCAAATGGGGAAACCGATTGACCATTGACCAAGCAAACCACATTGCGACCGGTAGCCGCCAACTGCCCGTTGGTATCAAATACAAATACTGCGCAGCCTATAATTTCAATACAAGGCGTATTTTCTTGGTTACCAGCTAGATAATTCGCCCACCAATATGCTTCTTCATCCATTGGGCCTGACTGACAAAAGCCTTGATGCTGTTTACCTTGCCGACCGCTGTCGATAATTAGGCTCAGCAAACCGTTCTGTTCAACACTAACCTTCATGCAAGTCTCTAAATTCCTGTTCTGAAATAGGTGCGAACTTTACATTATCACCTACTTTTAAAAGCGCGTTATGGCTAGTATCAACTAAGTTTAGTGGGCATAGACCCAACAAGTGCCAGCCACCAGGCGATGACGAGGGGTAAATAGCGGTTTGCGCATCGGCAATGGCAACCGCCCCTTTTGGTACCTGCTTTCGTGGCGTTTCTAATCTAGCGCAGTGCAAGGTAGCGGGCACGTTCCCCATATAAGCAAAGCCCGGCGCGAAGCCTACAGCGTAAACTTTGTAAGTCATGCTGATGTGAGCATCAATAATATCCTGCTCGCTTAAGCCCGTTTTCTGACTAACCAACGCTAAGTCGTTAGCCGTTTCTGCGCCGTACCACACGGGTATTTCATGAGTTTTCACACTAACACCGTCAGTACCATTTATCCTTATCTTTGGATCTTGCGCTGCCAGTGAGCGAAGCATCTGATAAACATAATGGCTATCCACTTTGTGGGCATCAAAAACCAGCAGCAACGAATCGTATGCCGGCACGCATTCTTTTAGCCATGGAAACGCCAAGTTCGTAATGGCATGCAACCAATGCTGACATCGCGCATTGGCAGCATCTACCGTGTCGCCCGCGAAATACAAAAGTATGGCATCTAAACCAGCAGGTACAATCTGCTTAATATCCCCAAAGGGATGCATAGTAATATCCTTAATAAAAAGGGTGAAATTGTGGCGATGTTAAGGCATTTGCGTGATTTATTAAGTAAAGAATGAATACGCTTAGCGCTATTGCTTATGCCTTCATGCCGTCTATTTCATGCATACACGAATTTGTTGCGCAATTTCAACTGCACCGGCAGTATCGCCATGCACGCACAGTGTGTCAGCCTGTAATGGCAATCTTTGCCCGCTAACAGTAATGACTTCCCCATCTTCAATCAAAAGCTTTGCTTGCGTTAACGCTTCTGCGGCAGTTAACACCGCGCCTTCTTGTGAGCGGGGCTGCAAAAAACCTTCATCGGTATAACGACGGTCGGAAAACGCTTCGAATATTAGCGACAATCCATATTCTTGCGCTTCAAGCAACAGCGCTTCATTGTGCGCATGAGATTGCACCATCAGCCCCAAGCGACCTTTATTAATACTACCCACAGCTTGCATAACTGCAGTGCGCACTTGAGGGTCAAGCATCATATCGTTGTATAACGCACCATGGGGTTTCACATAACTCACTGGCACGCCAACGATACTGGCCATGCCCATCAATGCACTTACTTGATATTGAACACAGGCTATCAGTTCTTTTATTGGCATAGCGAGACTTCGACGTCCAAACCCTTGTAAATCGGGATAAGAAGGATGCGCGCCTATTTCTACATTACTGTTTTTTGCCAGATACAAAGCTTGTTTCATCACCACGGGATCGCCAGCATGAAAGCCGCACGCAATGTTAGCTTGGTCTATAAATTTCATAATGTCGGCATCTACAGGCATTTGCCATGCACCGAAACTTTCACCTAAATCGCAATTTAACTTCATAAGTGTTTAGCTCTTAACCTCAATCCGATATCATGTTACCTGTTCTTTTTTAAAAGTCAGTGTTAATGATAAATATTGGAAAAATTAATACATTAAAAGTGGTAGCGGAATATCCGTTCGGCTATGCATTAGCGCCACTTACCGATAATGTAGATTCAACCGACTACAGTAGTGAAGATATGCCTACTGTAACCTTACCTCACGATGAAGTAACCACACCGCTGGAAGTGGAACAAACCTTAGATGTGTTTGTGGCTACCGATCAGCGCGGCGATTTGTTTGCTACCTTGAAGCCACCGCGCATACAAGTAGGTGAAACCAAGGTACTTAAAGCGGTCTCTGCTACACACTTTGGTGCTTTCTTCGACTGGGGCTTAGAGAACGACTTACTCATACCCGCCGATTATCAAGAATCGCCTATCGATCCCGGTATGTATTACGTTGTTCACGCTTTCTTTGATGAAAAAACAAATCGAATTTTAGGGGCAACCCGTTTGCATTACTTCCTTAAAGAAGGCAGCGCCTATCTTAGTGAAGGTGAAAATGTAAGTTGCTTAGTTTATGCCAAGTCTGACTTAGGCTTTAAAGTGGTATTGAACGAAAGAGCCTTGGGCCTAATATTTCATAGTGATGCATTTAAACCGCTTAAAGTAGGGCAATCTACTGATGGCGTAGTTAAAACCATCCGTGAAGATGGCAAGATTGACGTGGTGTTACAACGTCATGATAAGGAAACTCGTGATGCCTTGCAGCAAGCCATCTTAGATGATTTGGAAGCCCACGGTGGTATTTCAACACTCACGGATAAAAGTCCGCCCGATGCTATTTACCAGCATTTTAATGTGAGTAAAGCCGCGTATAAAAAAGCATTAGGCGCGTTGTATAAGCAAAAGAAAATCACCATTGGCGCAGACGCCGTTCGTCTCACCCAATCGTAAGTAGGAAGTAATAGGTAGGAAGTACAATGAAAGCACAAGTTTCATGGGATAAAGACCTCACTTTCACCGGTACAACAGACAGTGGGTATAAAACCGTCATGGACGGTAGTGGAAATGCGGTATCACCAATGGAATCAGTATTGATGGCCGTTGGCGCATGTTCCAGTATTGATGTGGTAGACATCCTTAAGAAAGGTCGTCACGAAATTGAAAGCTGTGAATGCGAATTAGAAGCCGATCGTGCTGATGACGCCCCACGGGTGTTTACAAAAATTCATGCTCACTACACAGTGGTAGCAAGCAGCGTGACCGAGAAAGCATTAGCACGTGCGGTACAACTTTCTACTGAAAAGTATTGCTCAGTAATGTTGATGCTAACCGGCAATGTGGAGATCACCACCAGCTATACTTTAGTTGAATCCACACAGAATTAGGCTAATACACCATCTATTAGTGTAAAGGGCTATCAGTGATTGATGGCCCTTTTTTATTTCCTCACCAAAACCAAGCTAACCACCTGATTATTAACATATAAATATCTTCTTACATTTACTGGCATGGTTGCTGCTGTATGTTGCTAATAAGCTAATAATCTAATAATCAACGACAACAATCAGGTATTTGACCATGGACGCTTCGTTTAACACTCTTCGCACACTGTCCCTTACGGGCGGCATACTCTCATTATCTTTGCTACTAGGTGCGTGTACCGACGCCGATGCTATAAACCCCACAGAAGAAATTTCTGAAGCGGTGATAGCCATTCCGGTAGAAGCCGCTGCAGTAACCAATGGTTCAATTAGCTCTACTTATACAACCACCGCCATTCTGGAAGCGAGAGAAGAAGCGTTTGTGGTTGCAAGAGCGTCAGGCATTATTGAACAGATAGTGGTAGAAGAAGGTGACTACGTTGAAAAAGGCCAAATTCTGGCGCAATTAGATAAACGCAGATATGAACTTAACCTTGCTAAGGCAAAGGCAGATTTAACCGGTTTAGAGCGAGAGTTAGATAAAGTAAACAAAGTTTATTCTAAAAACCTTATCAGTGTAGATACCTACGACAAACTGACTGCTCAATATGAATCTGCCCAAGCGTCGGTTCATCTTGCTGAATTAGATTTAAAAGAAACCACCATTACTGCCCCCATCAGCGGTTTTATTGCTTCTCGAAATGCAAAAGTAGGAAACCTAACGGAATCTTTCCAGCGTGAGCGCATGTTCCATATTGTGCAACAGCAGAATTTACAAGGTGTGGTGTATTTACCTGAGAATGAATTGCAAAATGTGGCGGTAGGTCAACCCGCAACTCTTATTGTTGCTGCACTAGGTAATAAATCGTTAACTGCATCTGTCGAGCGAATTAGCCCTGTTATTGATGCTGCCACTGGCACATTCAAAGTGACCCTTGCGGTGCCAAATGAAAAACACGTATTAAAAGCGGGCATGTTTACCGACGTGGCGCTCGAATATGCACTCCACAATAGCGCTACGCTACTTCCACGTCGTGCCCTTATCACGATGGACAATCAACATAGCGTCTTTGTTGTTAAAGACAACATAGCCACAAAAGTCGACATTGTTACCGGCTTTGAACAAGACGAAATGATTGAAGTGTTAAGCGGGCTTCAAGGTGACGAGAAAGTCGTTACCGCTGGACACCAAAACTTAAAAGACCAAGCCCCTGTAGATGTAGTCAACGGCTAAGCCCGCTATAAGAAGGAAAATACCATGCGTATTGTTGATATAGCGGTTAAACGCCCGGTTGCCGTGTCTATGTTTACTTTTGCTGTGCTGTTGTTTGGTATGGTTTCATTAGGTCGATTATCAGTTAATTTACTGCCCGACCTCTCCTACCCCACGTTAACTATTCGAACCGATTATACGGGAGCTGCCCCAGGCGAAGTGGAACAACTTGTCTCTAAGCCTATTGAAGAAGCTATTGGCGTAGTAAAAGGGGTAAGAAAAGTCACCTCTACTTCACGTGCCGGTCAATCAGACGTGGTAATGGCGTTTAGATGGGGCACCGACATGGATTTCGCGAGCTTAGAAGTACGGGAAAAACTTGATGTACTTCAACTCCCTCTCGATATTGAGAAGCCTCGCCTGTTGCGCTTTAACCCAAGTTTAGATCCAGTCATCAAGCTGGGGCTTACTGAAGATGTGCTCTCGGGGCAACTGTCTACCGCCCAAATGAAAAGGCTACGGTTATACGGCGAGCAGCAAGTGAAACGGGCCCTCGAATCTGTTGAAGGTGTTGCCGCTGTGCGTGTTGGCGGTGGTCTTGAAAACGAAGTGCACATTCTTATCGACCAACGTAAAGCCAGTCAGTTATCTATCCCTATTACTCGTATTATCGATCGCATTAAAGCCGAAAATGTAAATGCTGCGGGTGGTCGTATTGAAGGCGATGCTCAAGCATTCTTAGTGCGCACTCTGAATCAATTTGAAAACCTAACAGAGATTGAAAACCTTTTTATTGGCCGTTTCGAAGATAGAAATATTCAATTGAAAGATGTCGCTACTGTAGAAAGTGCGTATAAAGATCGTAGTGTGGTAACTCGCTTCAATGGTAATGAAGGGGTTGAGATTGCGATATACAAAGAAGGCGATGCGAATGCGGTTGATGTAGCAAAGAAAATAGCTTCTCGTCTTAGTGAAATTGAAAATGACATTCCTGCGAATTACACACTGACGCAAATATACGATCAGAGTGTATTTATTAAGCAAGCCATTGATAATGTTAAATCTGCAGCAATAATGGGCGGTCTGCTTGCTATGTTAGTGCTGTACCTATTCCTTAGAGATTTTTGGACTACAGTTATCATCTCTGTATCAATTCCAGTATCGGTTATTGCCACCTTTAATCTAATGTACGCCAATGATATCAGCCTAAATATGATGAGTTTAGGGGGAATTGCGTTGGCTGTGGGTTTGCTTGTCGACAACAGTATTGTGGTGTTAGAAAACATCGACCGCCATAAAAAGCGTAAGCAAGCCAAGCTGGCAAACGATACTGTTGCTGATAATGATACTATTAGTGCAAACGCCTTAACTGATGATCCAGCTGCATCGGGCACTAAGGAAGTATCAGGCGCCATTGTCGCTTCTACATTAACCACAATGGCCGTTTTTGTGCCGCTTATTTTTGTAGAAGGCATTGCAGGCCAACTGTTTAAAGATCAAGCCCTCACCGTAAGCTTTGCACTTGCCGCCTCGTTGGTTGTGGCACTTACCCTTATTCCCGCCATGGCACGAAGAAAGCAAAAAACAAAGCTTGCTCACGAAGATACTTTTTTATCGCCCGCCAAAACCCGCCCCACTAGCTTGCTAGGGAAAATTGGCTATTTTATAAAATGGCCTTTTTCAATGATACTTCGCTTTGTGTTTGTGTATTTGCCTGCTGCGCTAATTACCTTAGTAATTGGTGCATGGCATATTCTTGCAAAGGGCTTGTCGCTATTATTTACGCCCTTGGTGTGGGTATTTAATAAGGGCTTTAATGGCCTGGAGAAAGCATATCACGGTGCCCTAATTGCTAGCTTAAAGGCCAGAACGCTTGTGGTCGTAGTAGCCTTAGTGTCAGCGGCTGGTGCACTACTTCTTGTTCCTAAATTAGGTATGGAGCTTATTCCTACGATGTCGCAAGGTGAATTCTCGGTAGATATTACTCTACCAGCGGGAACACCACTGAGTACGACAGATGCGACATTATCAAACTTATCGGCAATAGCAGCGGCAGATTCAAACGTAGCAAGAACTTACGCTATGTCGGGTACCGGAAGTTTGATTAGTGCCGCGCCTAGCCAAGGGGGCGATCATTGGGGAAGACTCAATATTGTAATGAACCCTAATGCTGATACCAGCGCGAGCGAAAACACAAATGCGAGTAGCAATATGGATAAGGTAAAGGCCGCTCTACGCGATGCACTTAACCGTTACCCTAATGTTCAAGCTACCTTTACTGAGCCTGAACTTTTTACATTTGCTTCGCCTATTCAAGTTGAAGTGAGTGGTTATGATTTACGCCAACTTCAAACCTATAGCGATAAAATTGCCCACGAATTAGGTACACACGATAACTTCACCGATATTGCTACCAGTATTCGTGAAGGTAACCCAGAACTAAAAATTGAGTTTCATCATGCCAAGTTATCTCGTTTAGGCCTTGATGCTGCCACGGTGTCGTCTTTAATTGCAGCTAAAATTGGTGGCCGAGTTGCCACACAATATAGCCTTGAAGATAGAAAAGTTGATGTACTGGTAAGAACCAAAGACAGCCAGCGCGACAACATAAACGATGTACGCGCCATTGTCGTAAACCCTGATTCATCACAACCTACTCCCCTTGGTGCCGTTGCCGATGTTTACATGAGCGTTGGCCCCAGTGAAATTACGCGCATTGGCCAACAGCGAGTAGCATTAATTTCAGCCAATTTAGCAAAAGGGAAGCTGGATGAAGCTGTTTCCTTAGTCAATAAGGTGTTGGACAACACGCAACTTCCCTTGTCGATGGATGCAACGGTGACTGGGCAAAGTGAAGATATGCAAGATAGCTTTAGGTCGCTGCAATTTGCCTTAGCGCTGGCTATTTTTATGGTGTACTTGGTGATGGCGTCGCAATTTGAATCACTACTGCATCCACTGCTTATACTGTTTGCGGTTCCCTTAGCTGGTGCGGGTTCGGTGTATGGCCTATGGCTTACCAATACGCCATTAAACGTGGTGGTGTTCATTGGGCTTATTATGCTGTGCGGTATAGTGGTTAACAACGCCATTGTGCTGGTCGATCGCATTAACCAATTGCGTGCTAACGGCATGGAAAAAACCGCAGCCATCATCGATGCAGGAAAAACCCGTTTACGCCCCATTGTGATGACAACCCTTACCACCATTTTAGGCTTGATGCCCATGGCATTCGGATTGGGTGAAGGCGCTGAAATACGCACACCTATGGCCATTACCGTAATCTTCGGATTGCTATTTTCTAGCTTGCTTACCCTAATACTGCTGCCGGTGCTTTATAGCCTTTTCGATAAAAAGGCATCAACCGTGGTTGTTAAAAATCAAGACTCAGCGGTTTCGGGAGGTACGTATGAAAACGCCTAATGAAGGTACGATAAAGGGTATTGGCGCATCATTAGCACGCTTTGCATTAAACCGCCCGGTGACCATAGGCATGGTGTTTATCTCCATGCTGCTGTTCGGCGCAGTATCTGGAAAGTTACTGCCACTAGAAAAATTCCCTGGCATCGATATTCCTGAAATGGTGGTTGAGGTTCCCTACCCCGATGCCACGCCGGTAGAAATTGAAACCATGATCACGCGTCCGGTGGAAGAAGCCATCGCCACCATGTCGGGTATTAAGCGATTACGGGCAAGGTCGTATGAAAACAAAGCGGAAATAATCGTTGAGTTTGATTGGGATGAGAACCTTAAAGCCAAAAGTGTAGAAGCTAGAGAAAAAATTGATGCTATCCGTCACTTGCTTCCTGCAGATGTAGAGCGTGTCATGGTGTACAAGTTCAACACCAATGATATGCCTATTTTCCAGCTACGGGTATCGAGCGATCGTGATTTATCGCTCGCGTATGACTTACTAGAGCGCAACTTAAAGCGCCCTATTGAGCGTGTAGCAGGCGTATCTAAGGTTGAACTCTACGGCACACTTAAAAGGCAAATTACTATTCGGTTAGATCCGAAATTAATGACCGCCTATCAAGTTGATGTCACTGCCTTAGGGCAAAAGCTGCAAGACGCCAACTTTTCGTTAACCGCAGGCTATATGTACGACAACGGCGAGAAAATACTGGTTAATCCCGTTGGGGAATTTACCGACATGGCCGATTTCGAAAACATGTGGGTATCACCCAATGTGCGACTGTCCGATATTGCCACCATCAATTTCGAATTGCCGGAGCAAAGCGAAGGTCGTCACCTAGATAGAACCTTTGCAGTAGGCTTTAATATTTTCAGAGAGTCTGGCAGTAACTTAGTTGAGGTCTCATCTGCCGTGATGGAGGTGATAGAGGAAGCCAAGTCTGACCCTGCGTTTACCGGTATTAACTTGTTTGTTATGGACGATGTGGCAAAAAGTGTAACCTCGTCACTGTCTGATTTACTAAGTGCTGGGTTGTTAGGCGCATTACTTTCTATCGTGGTGCTGTATTTATTTTTACGCCAACTGACTACGACATTAATTGTGGTACTTTCGGTCCCCTTCTCCATTTGCATCACTTTAGGGGTAATGTACTTATTGGGCTACACCCTAAATATTTTATCCTTAATGGGGTTAATGTTAGCGGTGGGGATGTTGGTTGATAATGCGGTGGTTATTACCGAAAGTATCTTTCAAGAACGACAGCAAGATAACAACATTAGCCGCGCCACCCAGCGTGGGGTTAACAATGTTAGCTTGGCGGTTATTGCAGGAACCGCCACAACGGCCATTGTATTTTTACCCAATATTGTTGGAGTGAAAATTGACGTCACGATATTTTTAGAGCACGTCGCCATCGCCATTTGTATCTCGCTTTTCGCCTCGTTATTTATTGCTAAAACCTTGATCCCTTTGCTGACTACAAAAATAGCGATTCCCGAAGCTAAGGAAAACAGTACTCCAGGCTATATTTCGAGATATGGTCGAATTCTGTCGTGGGTAATGGTAAATCAAGGAAAAACATCACTGATTGCTTTGGGTATTTTGCTCTCTACTATCATTCCTATGCAGGTCGTCACCTCTGATGATGAAGGTAACGATAACCAAGAACGTATATGGCTTAATTATCACGTTACTCAAAACTACACCCTTGATGAAGTAGAAAAAACGGTGGATAAAATGGAGGCGTTTTTATATGAAAACCAAGAACGCTTCCATATCAAGCAGGTTTATACCTACTTCACACCAGGTCATGCGGTAAGTGGAATAACGTTAAACGACGATCTTCCTGTCAGTCTAGGGGCTATTAAAGAAGATATTCGGGAAAACATGCCTGCCTTCGTAAGAGCTCGCCCCTCATTTCAATGGGACAGTGGCAATGGTGGAGGTGTACGCATTACCTTGTTGGGTGAATCTTCAGATACCCTACTAGAAATCTCAGAGCGTCTGATTCCTATACTTGCCAATATTGACGGACTTACTGACGTAAAAGCTGATACTGGCTCTAAACGTGACGAGCTTCAAATTCGAATAGATAGAGAAAAAGCAAACCGCTTAGGTATTCAGGTGAGTGACGTCGCCCAGCTTGTGGCTACTGCACTACGAGGTGCTAATTTACGTACATTTAGGTATGGTGATGCGGGTGAAGTTAATGTTCAACTTCGCTATGGCAGCGATGTTCAAAAATCCTTGGATGCACTTAAGCATATCAATATTGGTTTCAATCAAGAGCGGGCAATTACCCTTGCTATGGTGGCAGACTTTTCGGTTGTGCAGCAACTTTCGCAAATTAATCGAAGTTACCGACAAACGGCGTTAGATATTGGTGCCAATTTACAAGACGATGCCACCATAGAAGACGCGAAAGTACGTATTCAACAAGCCCTAGCGCACATAGAGTTACCTACTGGTTACCAGTGGACGCTTGATGGCAGTTTTTCACGTCAAGATGAGGCTAACGGGGTGATGCAAATGAATATGCTGCTCGCCTTGTGCATGATATATGTGGTGATGGCTGCGCTATTTGAATCGCTAGTACTTCCTACCTCGGTAATTACGTCGCTACTCTTTTCATTTACCGGCGTCTTTTGGGCGTTTATGGTCACGGGGACACCCATGTCGGTAATGGGCATGATAGGTATGCTAATTCTTATGGGAATTGTCGTGAATAACGGTATTGTTTTGGTTGATAGAATTAACCAGTTGGTGAATGAGGGAATAACCCTTTACGACGCGGTTGTGCAAGGGGCACAATCTCGTATTAGACCCATTCTGATGACAGTGGCTACAACCGTACTCGGCCTAGTACCGCTGGCAATGGGTGCAACAAGAATAGGTGGCGACGGACCGCCTTATTCGCCAATGGCAATTGCCATTATTGGTGGGCTAGTGTTCTCCACCATGACCAGTTTATTTTTGGTGCCGCTTGCTTATGTGTTACTACTGAAACTGCGGTTTAATACTCAGCGAATGATAGTGAACGGGCAAGCTAGAATAGCTAAACTTATTAAAATTTGAGTAGAGTAGTTGCAATGACTAAGCCGTAAATAGTGTAAAAACATTACTTACGTAGCGGGTGTTTCTGCTGATAAAAACGTAACAGCGCAGCCACCCGCTAACTTAGTAAACGCACAATTAACTACGTGACGTTAGGTATTCGTGAACTGAGTTGGCATCACGCTCAACAGAGAACTTAATTAAGTTAACACCGTTACATGTTAAACCGTCTTCTGCAGTAACCATGCGTAATACTTCACGTTGGCTAGCGCCAATACGACCTACGTTGCGGGCAAGGTTTGAACGCAATACTTTAATATCATCAAGTACAACCGCTTTACAGAAACCAGAAAATTGTGTTTCGCCTACAAAACGAACGTCTTTTTCTGGGGCAGCGTTAGCGTTAACAGCAAAAGCTAGTGCAGCAGTAGCCGCTAAAGTTTTAAGTAATTTCATCATTAGATCCTCAAAGGTTTTGGCAAACTCATTAAAAGCAGTACAAGGAAGGTGTTCCCTGAGTGCCCTTTATTTATGACCTAAAATGGAAATTAATGCTGTTTAAAGATTGTATAAGGTGAGTAAACTAACGGTAAATCAGAATGTTACTAAGTCTTTAACAAACTATACGCCTGATTTATATAGACTTATTAGTTTGGATTATAACGGTTCGTTATAGGTGAGGAGTTTTTACTATTAAAAAGGTCTAATACTTTCGTCTATCACTGTACGAAAAAAAGCCTTTTGTATGAAATTTTCACAAAAAAAGACGGATTAACTTGATGTAATCAGGTCAAGCCGCCTTATTTTGTTGTAATAAAACTACATTTTAATCATATTTTCTTGCGCGTTTTGTAGAAATGGCGTCAATGTAAGCATGCCATGATGCATATCCGATAAGTGGCATTAATATGATAAAGCCGACGAACCCGGTAACAAAACCAATAGCGACTGCCGTAAATATAATTGCACCCCATATAAGCATGGGAACTTTGTTTACCCATACTGCGTTAACACTAGTCAGTAACGCCGTGGCCAAATCGACTTTTCGTTCCATTAATATAGGTTGAGTGAACGCAGTCACAAATAACATGGCTAAGGTGAAACCCGCACCGACTATTGAACCCAGTACCAGAAATGGCATCAAACTCTCAAGGGTGGTTTCAATGTTCGAAGGGTACAATGCGTGAATAAGTGATGCTACACGTAGCCAAAAAATCATCATCACCATTAGCAATATGCCAAACCCCCACTCATTCACAGCGTTTCTTCGCATCGCTCGCAATGAATGCATAAAGGTAGGCTTGTGCCCTTTCTCCAACTCCCAGCTTACATCATATAAACCTGCAGCTAAGAAAGGACCAATCAACATGAAACACACAATGGCAGGCATTATCACTAGATGCCAACCTGTCATTTCTACCAAGTACATTATGAACCAAGGGATCACGGCAAACATAACACCATACACCGCGGTTAAAATAGGTGTACGCATTGCGTCACGTAAACCAAGTGAGAGCCATTTTATAGGATCGCCTATATCGAGTTCCTTACAAGGGATCACCCTTGCAATACCACTTTGAGTTATCGCATTTTCTGGGGTTTCTTTAAAATGGTGCGACATAATGAGAACTACCTCTGCTATTACACGTAAAAGGTGTTGGCGCGCCCATCCTAATGCGCCGTACTTATACGATAGGACGATTCACTTAATTTTACAATTAATTAACAAGATTTTAGCGTTTTTGATAAGTTTTTATTTCTAATTGGCTGTTAATTGGTGACTTTAATTTATGAAGTTTTTTTTAATATTGTGTTTAACGATCAATTTTTAGGTGTTTTCAGTCAGTTTTATGATGTAAACCACAATTAGCCGTACACTTTTCAACCAAATCGAAATATTTTTCACGTTTAGCGCTAAATTAGGCTTCGCAAGGGTATGTGGTTTACGTTAACCTCAAGGTCTGTAAATTAACCAGATAGACCATGAAAACTGTATCTCGCTCACACAAATTAGATAACGTTTGTTATGACATTCGCGGCCCCATTGCGGCACAAGCTAAAAAAATGGAAGATGAAGGCCACCGTATTTTAAAACTAAATATTGGTAACCCTGCCCCATTTGGCTTTGAAGCCCCCGACGATATTCTTAAAGACGTTATTCATAACCTGCCCACTTCTCAAGGATATTCAGATTCAACGGGAATTTACGCAGCACGTGTGGCCGTCATGCAGTACTACCAGCAGCGCAACATTCAGCATATTCGTGTAGACGATGTATACATTGGTAACGGCGTTAGCGAATTGATAATGATGGCCATGCAAGCGCTACTTAATCATGGCGACGAAGTACTGATCCCGAGCCCTGATTATCCACTGTGGACCGCCGCTGTAAGTTTGTCATCAGGCTCTCCAGTACATTATCGTTGTGATGAACAAGCTGGCTGGTTCCCTGACTTAGACGACATCAAAAGCAAAATCACCAGCAAGACACGGGCTATTGTATTAATTAATCCCAATAACCCTACTGGCGCTGTTTACGATAAAGCCTTGTTGCAAGACGTAGTCAATTTGGCAAGAGAACATGGCTTGGTTGTTTTCAGTGATGAAATTTACGATAAAATTCTATACGACGATGCCGAACATACCTGTATTGCCTCTCTTGCTGACGATGTATTTTTCGTTACCTTTGGTGGCCTGTCTAAAAACTACCGCGTAGCAGGGTTTCGCTCTGGTTGGCTAGTGGTAAGCGGCAACAAACGCCTAGCAAAAGATTATATTGAAGGCTTAAATATTCTTTCTTCAATGCGAATGTGTGCAAACGTGCCTTGCCAAAGTGCAATTCAAACGGCGTTAGGTGGGTATCAGAGCATTAATGACCTAGTGAAAGACACGGGTCGTCTGCGTATTCAGCGTGATGTTGCGGTAGACATGCTTAACAGTATTGATGGAATACACTGCGTTAAACCCAAAGGCGCGATGTATTGTTTTGCCCGAGTTGATGAGAAAAAATTCAACATAAACAATGATGAGCAGATGATTTTAGATTTGCTCCGCGCTGAAAAGATTCTATTAGTACACGGTAAAGCGTTTAATCTGACTGACGGCGTTTATTTCCGTTTAGTGTTTTTACCGCATAGTGATGTGCTAGTTCCGGCGCTTCACCGTATAGGTAACTTCTTTCAACACTATCAACAAGGCGCTTAATGTGTCAGATAAAAGTCATTTTTTTGCTCACCTTGCCCGATTAAAGCTTATTAATCGCTGGCCACTTATGCACAATGTACGTACTGAAAACGTTCAGGAGCATAGCTTACAAGTGGCCATGGTGGCTCACGCCCTCGCCTTAATAAAGAACAAGTTTTTTGGCGGAACATTAAATGCAGAACGCATCGCCACTATCGCCATGTTTCACGATGTGTCTGAAGTGCTAACGGGCGATTTACCAACACCGGTAAAATACTATAATCCAGACATCAAGCACGAATACAAAAAGATTGAAAAGATAGCCGAAAATATTTTAATCGACATGGCACCAGACGCATTCAAAGAAGATTACGCTTCACTTATTGATGCTAATTTTCATACTGAAGAAGAAGCTTTTATTGTTAAAGCTGCCGATGTGCTGTGTGCCTACTTGAAAACTTTAGAAGAACTTTCAGCAGGAAACCAAGAATTCAAACTGGCTAAAAAGCGGTTAGATAAGATTTTAAAAGAATATCACTCAGATGAAGTCGATTATTTCTTAACCCGCTATGTACCTAGCTTTTCGCTTAGCTTAGACGAAATTACCCAGGAAGAAATTTAAAAAAGGAACACACTGTGACAGTACAAAAGTGGGAACAAGAATTACACGCACGCAGACTGCCGCGCAGTGTTTCTCGAGATGGTGATCATCGTAATCCCTACCAGCGAGATAAAGCTCGCGTACTGCACAGTGCCGCTTTTCGACGTTTACAAGCCAAAACCCAAGTATTAGGTGTTGGCCTAAGTGACTTTTATCGCACTCGTCTTACTCATTCTTTAGAGGCTGCGCAAATAGGCACTGGCATTACCGCCCAATTAATCGGTAAGTTTCCAGATATCGCCAGCAAATTAGCCCTTGATGCCACGCTTATTGAAACCCTATGCTTGGCTCATGATATCGGCCACCCGCCATTTGGTCACGGTGGTGAAATTGCCCTTCATTATATGATGCACGAACATGGCGGCTTTGAAGGCAACGGCCAAACTTTTCGCATAATTACTCAATTAGAGCCCTACACCGCCGAACATGGCATGAACCTATGCCGCCGAAGTGTACTGGGCCTTGTAAAGTACCCTAATTTTATTGATTCTTTAACAGCCCCTAAGGTTTACGGTGAACGCCCCGCTTCATTACGCCAAGTAAAAGCCAGCCAGTGGCATCCCCCTAAAGGCTTGTTTCGCTGTGACGAACCTTTATTCGATTGGTTACTAGCGCCGTTTAGCGCCTCTGACAAAGACAGGTTAATGTCTTTCAATCAGTTTGATACCAAGCACAGTAAAACCCGCTTTAAGTCGTTTGATTGCTCAATTATGGAACTTGCGGATGATATTGCCTACGGCATCCACGATTTAGAAGATGCGATTGTGATGGATATGGTGAATCGACAAGATTTTATTAGTGATGTCACCGTTCCGCTAAAAACACTAGAGATAAAATGGTTGTCAGATAACATTGATGAACTTACCGATAAGCTTTTCAGCAAAGCTCATCACGAGCGTAAAAACGCCATTGGTGCTCTGGTAAACAGTTTTATTACGGCCATAGAAATAGCCGATGTAGAAGGCTTTGAGCATCCACTGCTTGCTTATAATGCCAAAATGCCTACCGACTTTGAAAGTGGCTTAGAACTATTTAAGCGTTTTGTGTATAAAAAAGTGATTCGTCGCCCTGATGTACAACAGCTTGAATATAAAGGTCAAATGGTAGTAATGGAGCTACTAGAAGCCTTTAGTTCTGATCCCGAACGCTTATTGCCAGAAAACACGCAAGAGCGCTGGTTGAAAGCATGCGAACAAAGCAACGGCATGCGAGTGCTTGCTGATTATATTTCCGGTATGACAGATGAGTTTGCCTCACGGTTATATGGAACACTTTTTTCCCCTCGACAAGGTGGTATTCAAGACAGCTTCCATATTTAGCGTTAGATGTGGAATAAGGTTATTAAGGTATGTTGCGCAAGGCTAATCTTTAACCGCATCAGCAACAGTTTTTGCAGTTACAACTTGGTTCACGCTCCCTTGAATAACTACGGTGGCTGATATTTTATCCTGAATGGCCTGTCTGTTTGGATCCCAGTAAACCTGTAAAAAGCCTAATAGCCCCGTCGCAAAACCGGCTCCGTAGCCGCCGTACCGGCCAAAGCAATCAAGCATGCCAAGTGGCTCTCCGCTTAGCGAAACCACGCGAATATTACATACTTTTTTACCTGGAGTTTGTCCGCGCCAAAGTAACGAGAACAAGGTAAAGTAAACAGCAGCCCAACCAAAACCTAGACCTAAGTCTTGTATAATGCCTTTGCCCCACTGCAAAATACTGGTTACAGGTGTTGTGTTGCTTTCATTGGTAACTTCGTCCGAAATGCTCTCTGGCGCTAAATCTAAATTTTTAACACCATCACCTGCTGCTATAGCTTCACCATCTGCTATGACCATTAAGTGCAAAAGCGCTCGAGTAACTTGACTATTTCCAACGTCTTCAATTTCAGCAAGCTCAGGCAATTGAGTAACTAATTTAGCACTAGCAGCACTTTGGCAGATATCATCGCAGTTTTTATCGTCGTCTGTTTGCGCTAAATATGTGCGTATTATTGATTTATCATGCTCACTTAACTCCTCTTTTTGTTCTGCTTTGTTTATTTGTGTTCCTTGTATGGTGCTATCGCCTTCAAAGAAGTCTATTGCTAACGAGAGTACCGTTAGCGAGCTTACAAATAAAAAGCTTGCTGCAAAAAGCTTTAGGGCTCTGCGCCAAAACGACGACATTTTAGGAAGGTATTGTTGTGCTGTGCCTTTATAAAAAGCCATAGCAGCAACAAAGGCAATTAACGTTGCGCTAAGCTTTGCAGCCATAAATATTAAAATGACATCAATAACCATTGCCATCGCGCGTTTAACAGGTGGGGCCAAAGGAATACCTAATAGCGCTTGGTCAACTTTGAAGGCATACGGGGTGATCACATCTCTGGTTTCAGAATCTGATAACGCTAACTGCTCTATTTCGTCGGCTTTCATTTTTATACTTGTTATTACAATGAGTAAACCACTTAAGTTACGCGCTTTTCATTTTTAGCTCAAGCTAAAGCTATTGATTACTAAGCATAAAAAGGCATAATGAGTTTAATTGGTATCACTTATTACCATAGTGTCTCATTGTGTTCTTTTTAATTCATGAAATTTTATTCTTATTAAATGGGTCTTTATTTATACGCGTCGAATCTGTAGTTACTTATTTATAAAATTCGCGTGTGTAATACCGTGTAATACTGCACGTGTAATACATGGTGCAATCTTAAAACCTTGCCTTCACGTAAGTAGTGTAACCTCGGTGCCTTCGCGCGAAGTCGGCGTAACCTACTTTTCAGTTTTAATGTCTAAGCGCGCTCAATAATTATGGTGTAAGTATGTCTAAACCGTTCAAGCCTTCAGTAAAGCTAACCGACAATCATGTAACCCATGAAAATGTTTACCTTAATCGTCGTACGTTACTAAAGTCTCTTGGCTTTGTCGGTGCTTCCGCGTTGCTTTCAAACTCTGCAAATGCAGCGGGGTGGTTTTGGGAAGACGATGAAGAACAAGCCGCGGCATTCAAAACCCAAGCGCTTAAATTTAGTCAGCCTGAAAAGTACCAAATTAGCGAAACCCAAACCCCAGAATCCAAAGCGATTTCTTATAATAACTTTTATGAGTTTGGCACTGCCAAAGATGAGCCGGTTAAAAACGCGCAAGAATTCGATACATCTGAGTGGACATTAAAAGTCGATGGGCTGGTGAACAAACCACTCACGCTGAATCTTGATGATCTAACGAAACGTTTTCCACTTGAAGAGCGAATCTATCGTCTTCGCTGTGTAGAAGCCTGGTCTATGGTTATTCCTTGGATTGGTTATGAGTTAGGCGCTTTGTTAAAAGCGGCTGATCCTCTTTCGTCAGCTAAATATGTGGCCTTTGAAACCTTATACGAGCCCAAGCAAATGCCAGGTCAGCGAAACCGCTTCCTTGGTGGTGGAATTGAATACCCTTATGTTGAAGGTCTGCGTTTAGATGAAGCTATGCACCCACTTACCCTAATGTCGGTAGGGTTGTATGGTAAAACCCTTCCGCCACAAAATGGCGCGCCTGTTCGTTTAGTGGTGCCATGGAAATACGGTTTTAAAAGTATTAAGTCGATTGTGCGCATTCGATTGACCGATAAACAGCCCCCTACTACGTGGAACCGTTTAGCGTCTAACGAATATGGCTTTTACGCTAATGTGAACCCAGATGTATCACACCCTCGTTGGAGCCAAGCTAGCGAACGCCGTATTACCACCGGTGGCTTGCTATCACGTAATAGAATACCTACCGAAATGTACAATGGTTACAGCGAAGTGGCGCCGCTTTATGCCAACATGGATTTAAGCCGTCACTTCTAATGAAATTATTTAAAAAACCAGTTCGTGTTTCAAATTTAGCTCGCAGGTCATTAAAAGGTGTCATTCACTTACTGGCACTTGGGTATCTCGTTGGCCTTTTTTACGCGGGCGTAACCGATAATTTGGGCCCCGATCCTGTTGATACCTTGCTGAATGAAACCGGTATATGGGCAATACACCTTTTGCTTATTACGCTGATGTTGAGTCCATTAGCAAAAATACTGCCTAGCCCTGAGCCAATTAAGTTTAGGCGAATGCTAGGGATATATAGCTTTGTCTATGCGTTGTCACATTTTGCGACTTACATTCTATTCGAATTGCAACTGGACATGAGTTTGATTGCTACCGAGCTGGTTAAGCGCCCCTATATTGTAGTAGGGCTAGCCGCCTTGCTTTTACTCTTCGTATTAACAATAACGTCTTTTCAAAAAATACGTCGAAGCATGGGTAAGCGTTGGCAGGTTTTACACAACAGTATTTATTTGATAGTACCTTTGGCGTTGCTTCATTTTTCGTGGTCACAAAAAACAATATGGCAAGAACCCATATGGTATTGGCTGTTTGCCTTTGTATTGTTATTCAACCGAATTAAAGGATTGGTGACTACAGCGCTTAAAAAGCATTCTCGCAGTAAAAATCGGAAACACGCGACTTAGGTTTAACGCGTGCTCGGGTGGCATTAGCGAGTGATAAAAAATAACAGCGCGGCATATCGCGCTGTTTTGCTAATTCCTACTATCAATACGAAAAACCAAAAACGCGTACGTAAGGTACCGGCTAACAGAGTTAATGGGTCGCCAATGACTGGCACCCAGGCCAATAGTAAAGACCATTTCCCCCATTTCCTATACATGACTTCGGCCCGCATAAAGGTAACGTGGGAAACGCGCAGTAATTTAGTTGCTACCAATTGGCCGTAGCGAAAGCCCAATACGTAATTGACGATTGAGCCCAATATATTGCCTAAAGATGCAACGACTAGTAAAACTAATGCAGAAGAACCGCTTAGCGCCAAGGTGGTTAATACAAGCTCAGAACTTAAAGGTAATATTGTGGCGGCAAGAAATGCTGAAACAAACATACCTATATACCCTAGTGTTATTAAACTGCTCACCGAAAATTACGCCTTATTTTTTGCTGCTAGGTTCACCCCGACGTGTTTAACCTAGTGAAATTCTGTGCGGCTGTAGTTTACCTAAGTCACAAAGTTAGTCATTAAGTTTGCTTACCTATTGATGGCAGTACTCTTGACCTCTAGCAGCTATGCACTGAAGACATTGATATTGCGACATTTATGCGCAAATAACTCCCCCTCGTTAAATCGCAATTTCAATTCAAAAGTATTTAAGAAGTAAGCATTGTGTGAAAAAAACACAATTTAATGCTTGCAATCCTTTTAACTTAAAACTACTGTATACACATACACACTGTATATATAGCCAGTCAAAAGATAACTTACGAAAAGGTAACGCTATGAACACTTCACCAATTGCACGTTTACAGGCATTACGTACCTCAGTGACCAATAAGTCTGTTTCAAGCACCGCTATTTCTAACGTTGTACAACTCCCCTTACCTTTCGAAGGTTATCCAGGCGAAGGGAAAGGTGGCACAAGTAAAGGTTGGAATTATCTATTAGCCGATTCAGTGTCATTTTCAAAAGAAGTCGACCACGCCATTCGTATTCAAAAACCTGAAAAGGAAAAAATGCCAGAGTGGATAAGCAAGCTAATAACCGGCGGTCAGTGTAAAACACTGTATGTTGAAAATATTGATTTAGATTTACAGCCTACCGACAGTGATATGATCAGAAAGCTTTGCGAACTTTATTCAGTATGTCTGGTAAATGTAAGAGTGGATTCAGCTTTAAATGAAGGCAACCTTGCAGTAGGACCATGGTAATTCGCTTAATTTACCGTTAGCATTGCGCCCGCGTATGTATTCAATAGCGCCCTACTGACTTGGTTGTAAAAAATTATGCGATGTTATTGCTGTTCAAATTTACCATTTTCTTCATGTTGTGAACCTTTTTTGAAAGGGCAAGCTAAACCACAAACTGCTGCTCAGTTAATGCGGTCTCGTTTTTCTGCCTATGCCAGTAAGCAATTCGAATATGTACTGGCTACCTACACAAAGGAGCGTCAACCTGAATTAAGTGTTGATGAATTGACTGCTAATGCAGCTAATGCCACGTGGTTTGCACTGGAAGTGGGTGAAACTGAAAATGTTTCTCTTATTGCCCAAGCTGAAGGGGTGGCTGAGGTCGCAACACAAAATAATGAAGGGGCGACAGATACTGTCGATTTCACCGCTTATTATTTTGAAAACAAAAATCTTTATCAGTTACATGAAACTTCGAACTTTATTGTTGAAGATGGCCAGTGGCGCTACCACGACGGTATACTTCACGATGATTGCGGCAAGGTAAAATACGGTCGTAACTTACCCTGCCTTTGCGGTAGCGGGAAAAAATTTAAGCAATGCTGTGCAACGAAATCACGGTAGTGGCTGCTTAAGCACCGGAGTGGTCACCTAAGCCGCGTTGCAGCCCATTCAGCGTTAATTCAAAACGTTGTTTCCAGCTGATTAGCTGGCACCTCATTTTATTTAATGATATCCAAAGCCTGAAGCAATTGAACCTGTTAGCTCGGGACTTTAGACCGTTTAATTCCATTCTTTTTATTCAAAGTTTTCACCTTTTATATCGCTTCGTACAAGTAGATTGCTTCTACGGCTGAACAATTATAAATATTTTAAAATTGAAAGTCATGAGTAAATCTCATCGATTTATGAAATTAAATCATTTTTATTCATCAATAAATCTGCGTATAAAACCCACTCTGCTCGACACAACTAATGTATTGCATTCGTTTTTAATTAGCCGCTACGGGCTTAATTGGAAAATACAGAACAGTTGTACTGAGCAAAAAAATTTGGGTTTATGTTTACACTATGGAATGTCAGATCACCATGAATAACACTTTTACTTTTTCGCTTAAGCGCGTTTGTTTCGATGAGAATTACCGTCCATCTGACAACACGCGTATCACTACTAATTTTGCCAACTTAGCAAGAGGTAATCGACGCCAAGATAATCTTCGAAACGCATTACAGATGATAGACAATCGTTTCAATGCACTAGCGTATTGGGACAATGTTAACGGCGATCGTTATTCGGCAAAGCTTGAAATCATTTCGGTTGATATTGACGTTGAAGGTAACGGTTGTACCTTCCCCACCATTGAAATACTAAAAACAAATATTCTTGATCGCAAAACCAATACAACCATCGAAGGAATTGTGGGGAACAATTTCTCGTCTTATGTTCGAGACTACGATTTTAGCGTGCTCTTATCTGAGCACAATAAAAACCAAACCCAATTTAGCATTCCGAATAATTTTGGTGATTTACACGGGAAGTTGTTTAAAGCATTCGTAAATTCAGACGTTTACAAAGAAAACTTCAGTAAATCGCCTGTTATTTGCCTAAGTGTTTCTGAAAACAAAACTTATCAAAGAACTGAAAATCAGCACCCTGTATTAGGTTTTGAGTATCTACCTGATGGCTCGTCGTTAACCGAGCAGTATTTCCAAAAAATGGGGCTACAGGTTCGCTATTTTATGCCACCTAACAGCGTTGCACCTTTGGCATTCTATCATTTTGGCGATCTACTAAACGATTACACCAATCTCGAGTTGATAAGCACGATTAGCACCATGGAAACCTTCCAAAAGATTTATCGCCCTGAGATTTATAACGCTAATGCGGTCGCCGGTAGAGTGTATCAACCAAACTTGAAACACCAAGATCACTCACTCACACAAATAGAGTATGACCGAGAAGAACGTAATCACTTAGCGGCTCAACAAGGTAAATTTGTTGAAGAGAATTTCATCAAGCCTTACCACAATATTCTTCAACAGTGGTCTGCAAACTGCGCCCTTTAACTCATTCAAACGTGTAGTACATATTATGAAAAAATTATTACCTACTTCTATTGCCGGCAGCTTACCTAAGCCTTCATGGTTGGCGCAGCCTGAAACACTATGGTCACCTTGGAAATTAAACGGTGAGGAACTGATCCAGGGTAAACAAGATGCGTTACGCTTGTCGTTACTTAACCAGCGACAATCAGGTGTTGATATTATCAGCGATGGTGAACAAACTCGCCAACACTTCGTCACCACCTTTATCGAGCATTTGAATGGCGTTGATTTTGAGCAGCGTAAAACGGTAAAAATTCGCGATAGATACGATGCCAGTGTGCCTATGGTAGTAGGTGAAGTAACTCGCCAAAAAGCTGTTTTTGTTAATGACGCTAAATTTTTGCGCCAACAAACTGATCAACCGATTAAATGGGCTCTTCCTGGCCCCATGACCATGGTAGATACCCTTTATGACAGTCATTATAAAAGTCGCGAAAAGCTCGCATGGGAATTTGCGAAAATATTAAACCAAGAAGCCAAAGAGTTGGAAGCTGCAGGGGTTGATATTATTCAGTTTGACGAACCTGCATTTAATGTCTTTTTCGATGAAGTGAATGATTGGGGTATAGCGGCACTTGAACGTGCTGCTGAGGGGCTTAAGTGTGAAACTGCCGTTCATATTTGCTATGGCTATGGCATTAAAGCCAACACCGACTGGAAAAAATCATTGGGCGCTGAGTGGAGGCAATACGAAGAGATTTTTCCAAAACTTCAATCGTCTTCCATCGACCTAATTTCACTAGAGTGTCAAAACTCGCGTGTTCCCATGGAATTGATTGAGCTCCTTCGTGGCAAAAAAGTCATGGTTGGTGCCATTGATGTAGCGACCAATGCTATTGAAACACCAGAAGACGTAGCTAACACGCTCAGAAAGGCCTTACAGTTTGTTGATGCCGATAAACTATACCCTTGCACTAACTGTGGCATGGTGCCGTTGTCGCAACATGTAACACGCGGAAAACTTAACGCGTTGAGTGCAGGTGCTGAAATTATTAGGCAAGAACTGACGCGTTAATGGTAACGTCCTCATTGCTATTACAGAGCTGACACTAAGTTTGCATTTACGCTTACTCAACCTAGTTTGTCAGCTCTGCTTAGCCCGCTAGCCAATGAATAACATTAAGTAAAAAACGTTCGTTTTGCTGAGCTCCTATCGACCTCATACCATGCTTCTTACCTGTTCGAGTATCGATTTGAGAAGAAAACATCATGCCTTCAGAAAACACCGCAACGCGCCCCTTACCCAATTCCAACAAGGCACCTTGACTCCAGCCTTCGATAGCTCTTCGAGGCGTGCTTGACGTTATTTCAAAAGGAACTTCTGGCTCAATAGATACCGCATGTGGCCCAAGGGTTAACAATGAAGTGGCCGCTTCTGGTGGTAAAAAGGCAGCGCCGCCAAATGTTTTAACTTGAGTCACTTCTTTAGTGTGAAACTGACTGTTTAATACTGATGTAAACGCGCCATTTTGACTTTCTTGCATAAAAACGGGAAGTTCGACATGGTTTGGGGGTTTGGCTCTAGGGTTGTCCTCAGAGTTGGCTTTGGCGCTAGAATCATCGTGTGCATGGCTTTCTGCATAGCTTACTGTATGGCTCCCTAGGGTACCCGTTGCTTTGTTAAACAGTGTTGCCTTAACGTGGCCATTGGTAAACGTGAAGCCCAGCGCTGTTGCTAGGCTATCAATCACTTTAGGAAAAGGTGCGTGATCAGCAATAAGAAAAAGAGAACCGCCGTTACGTACCCACTCAACCACATCAGTCACTTCCTCATTAGTTAGCGCTTGGTTAAACGGGGGTTGCCAGTTGCTTCGCTTTTTATCAAGGGCGTTGGCGATAACAAGAATATCTACATTTTTAAGGGCCTGTTGGCTGAAACTTACCTTGTTTGATTCAACCGTAACTCCGTCGCTGAGCAACACCTGGGCAAAGGGTTTGAAGCGATTATTAATGTTAAGAAAATTGTGGTGAGCTTCATCAACCAACACTACTGGGCTGACATTTGCGGTGTAAGTCGCTGTTCGCCTGTAGGGTTCAAATGTCGCGTCTGCTTGCTGAGGGCTGTCAGTGCACGAAACCACTAAAAGCACATTGAAAAGAATAGCTATTCTCGCCATAGCTCTCATTAACACGTCCTTATGGATTGCTTCTAAAGTAAAAAGAATAAAATAAAGCTAAATATTTCATAGCATTAAAGTCATTTCCGACTGTAATTAGATTATTTTACAATCGTTTTGTAATTTTTATTTTTTACCCGTGACTATAGCTTTGAAGGTTAATTAATAATCACCAAAGCATACACAGGGATTCACAATGACGGCACAAACTTCAGTAAATCAAAATGAGTTAGCGTTACAAGCCACTGATTCATACCAAAACGATGCTTGTGGAAACAGTACTTATGGAAAAAAAAGCAACGCGACTAGTACCTACAAGAATCATAAAGCGCATTTAAATACCAATGTGTGGTTCAAACAAGGTTGGCAGCTATTTAAGCAGGCCCCTTTTTCGTTATTTGCTCTTATGTTGAGTCCGTTAATTATTGAAGGTCTGCTGCAGCTACTAGCTGGCCCCATAGCGCTAGTTCTATCAAAATGGATAATGGTGCCAGTTATTGGCGCTACTTGGCTTTGCATTCATAACTTGGCAACAAAAGGAAAAGTATGGTCATTCTCTGCAATAAGCAATGCATCATGGGGAAAATTTTTACTTATTAGCCCTCTCCTTTTGCTCCCTTTTTTAAGTCAGCTTATGTTTTCTTGGTTATTACTTGGAAGTAGCGGTGTAGATTTACTTTTATTCCAACAGTTTATTGATATAAGCGCACATACATTAGGCTTAATATTCTCATCGGCAGTCCCACTCATTATGTTATTGCTTTTTGTTGCGCCACTAATGCTAATAGCTAAGCGTTCTTTCAAACAAAGCATGACAACAACCTTTTCGATTGTTTCTGCGCAGCCTACATCTTTCGCCATATTGTTCGCACTAAACACCTTGGTTATTTACTTTGCGCCCCACACCTTTGGTTTGTCTGTATTACTTGCAAGCCCAGTGATAGCTTGTATCCACTATGGCGCTGTTAAGGCACATCTAAGCCATATTTAAATGATAAATAGCCTTTAAATTTAACCAACAAAAAGGCCGCTAACATCAGCGGCCTTTTTTAACGTTTACCATTGCCAATGTTTCGCTCATGCCGCTTTTCGTAAATACACGCTATAAATCACCGCAATCATTAGGCATACGCTAGCTGGCGCGATAAGCGAGAAAAACTGAAACATGCCAAACAGAATAGCGCCCGCTGTGCCACCAAAGATGAAACCGGTAATAATGAGTAAGAATAGCTTGGCTTTTCTGGTATCTAGCTTTTCCCCTCGGCATAATGCGCCAAGCATAATACCTAAATCGGTGAAAATACCGGTAACGTGAGTGGTTCGAATAATGGCGCCGCTATAGGTTGTAGCTAACGCATTTTGAAGCCCGCAGGCCGCCGATGCAAAAAAATGGCCAACAAACTGTTCGTTATACAAAAACGCCAGTGCAACAAGCAATAAAAGCGCCTCTATCACAAGGGCAGTGTCGTAATGTCGCCCGAGCTTCAATATAAAACCATGCAGTAAGAATCCTGCGATGGAAGCGCCAGCAAGGAAGGAAAGCAAAACGCCTACAAGATGAAATGCATTTTGCAAAGAGCCTTGATAAACACCAGCACCTAACAAAGTTGCAGTACCTGATAGGTGCGATACAGATTGATGGTCAAAACCAAGCAGCCCAATCGCATTCACATAACCCGCCACCAGCGCTAAAATAAACGCACCGAATTCTACCCACTTAGGTAGCTGTGAAATCATGATTCCTAGCCTTGTTCGTATACAGATATGCCAAGCATACTCGCAACAACACAGAATCAATCTGACCAATATCAATAAAAGTCGTCATAATAGACGCTTATGTGTCTATCAGCAGCAATGACATAGTTTAAAACTCATAGCTTTAACACATGACATAAATACATAGATTAGCGCAGTAATAAATCGCCTTGTACAGGAACGTATTTACTGGCGGCCTTTATGAGAGAAACAGAAGTGAGTTCTTGAACGCCATACACTTCTACCTCTTTACCTTTGTCTACTAGCTTACTGGCCAGCAAATCAAAGTCGCCATCGCCTGTGGCAAATACAATGGTTTCAGCTAATCCAGCGTACTCCATAGCATCAATGGTAATGCCTACATCCCAATCGCCTTTCGCTGAACCGTCGGCACGCTGAATGAATGGTTTTAACTTCACTTCAAAGCCAATACCACGCAGGATATTTTGAAACTCTCGCTGCTTTGAATCACCGCGCTCAACAGCATACGCCACCGCTTTCACAACGTTTCGACCTTCGGTAGCAGAGCGCCAGAATTGATTGTAATCAAAATTGCACTTGTGAATTTGTCGGGTGGTGTAGTAAATATTCTGGACGTCGACGAAAAGCGCAACGTTATCCATGGTTATTCCTTATGATAGCGAGAAGGCTTAGCCTTTTGGGTATTAATGACTAGCATGCCTTTAGCTCGAGTAAATTAGCTAAATGTACGAATATATAAAGCTTCAACTTTGTCTCTCGCCCACTGAGTTTTGCGCAAAAATTTCAGTGAAGATTTAACAGAAGGGTCGTTGTTAAAACAGTTCACCCTAATTTCTGCGTACAAGCCTTCCCATTGATAATGCTCAACGAGACGAACAAGGATTTTCTCAAGGGTAAGCCCGTGAAGAGGATTGTTTGGCTGCTGTTGGTTCATAATGCTAATTCCGAATAGAAACAAATACGTATCGCGATTAATCAGCTCGCTAGTACGTTGATTTTGTTATTTTAACAGAGTATGTTGGCATTCCCTTCGAAAAATTCGAAGTAACTAACGTAAGCCTTCATATAACCGATAAAACAAGGAAAGTTGAATGAGTGACAACATGAATAACAACCAAGACATCAGCAAAGAAAATGAGAGTATTCAAGAGTATTGGGGGATGCCCCTGAACACCTATTGTATGCTGATTCACCTTAGTCAGTTGACCAGTATTATAGTGCCTGGTTTAGGCTTAATTTTGCCTATCGTTATGTGGGCTGTAAATAAAGACAAGCACCAAGATATTGATATGCATGGAAAGGTAACCGTTAATTGGTTAATCAGCTTATTTATTTACTCGCTTATTTGTGGCCTACTCACGTTAATCATTATTGGTATGTTTGGGTTAATAATACTCGCTATACTGAACTTTATTTTTGCTATTGTTGCAGCAATAAAAGCCAATAAGGGCGAATTATGGGTATACCCTCTGAGTATTACGTTTCTAAAATAACGCTTAACAACCACTCAAATTGGTCAAATAACGTTAAATATGAACATTAAACATGACGACCTTAGCAGCGGCGATGTTATCGCCCTGCTAGAAGAGCATTTAAGAGACATGCACGCCACTTCTCCTCCAGAAAGCGTGCATGCCTTAGATGTTACAGCGTTAAAGTCACCTGACATTACCTTCTTTAGCGCATGGCAAGGCGACGTTGTAGCTGGCTGTGTCGCTATAAGAAAATTAAGCAACACTGAAGCTGAATTGAAATCTATGCGAACTGTTGCAGCTTTTCGTAATAAAGGCGTAGCAACACAGTTGCTAACCTTTGTGATTAAATTCGCTATAACGAACGGTTACCGCACGTTAAGCTTGGAGACTGGCACACAAGACTATTTCAAAGCCGCTCGGCAGTTATATGCCAAAAACGGTTTTAAAGACTGCGAGCCTTTTGGCAATTATCAGCTTGATCCTAATAGCCATTTTATGACCAAACCGTTAGTTAACATTGACATATCCCCGTCATCCCCGCCAAAATGCTTTAATACTGGCTAACTGATACGTCTACATTTTGACCACGCTATCGCTACACAACCATCAAGTAAAATTAGAAAACAACTTCACCACCCCTGCATTTACTTTTACCGTTAATCAAGGTGAGCATGTACTTATTGCGGGGCGAAACCGTGCTGGGAAATCCTTGCTTATTGCGGCATTAGCCGGTCGTGGTAGGCCGCTAGCAGGTTCACGCACATGTGAAGTATCAGTTGCTGAAGTGAGCGTAGCGGTTCAGCAAGCGCTCATTCTTGAAGAAAAACAAAAAGACAGTGCCGATCTGCTTGATATTGTGGCCGAGCCTACCCTAGTACATGAGCTTTTAAGTCAAGCGAACCCTGACTACATACAACACAGCGCATACGAAGCTTTATCTGCAGCGCTGCAGGTTACGCATTTACTCAATACTGCCTTTCTTTCCCTGTCTACAGGTGAAACACGCAAAGTACTTTTGTTATTAGCTTGGGTGAGCAATGCCGATGTCATTTTAATTGATGAGCCTTTTGAAGGGTTAGATAAAGAAGCACGGGCGCGTTTTAACACTTTCTTAAGTCAACAAACTCAGTCCACCTTAGTGATTACCGCCAACACAGTGCGTGACGTGCCTAATGTGGCCTGTAAATTAGTCTTGGTTGATGCGCTAACTATTGTATCGTCTAGCGACGACAGCATGGCACCTGAAGCGCTAGTTACCCATTTATCGTCGTGGTTTAGCTTAAGTACCGCTGAGCCCACGTTGCCGCCAAGCACTGAAACGTCTACAACCTTTCTCAAAGATGAGCCGCTTATTGCACTTCGAAATGGGTTTGTTAAGTATGACGACACTACCGTATTTAAAGATTTAGATTTTATGGTTTATCCTGGTCAGCATTGGCAAATATCTGGGCCTAACGGTTCGGGGAAAACCTGCCTACTTACTATGATCACAGGCGATAACCCTCACTGCTACACCAATGATTTGACTTTGTTTGGAATAAAACGAGGCTCTGGTGAAAGTATATGGGATATAAAGCAACACATTGGCATTATGTCGAACGCACTGCATATGCAGTATCGGGTAAATTGCAGCGCTCATAATGTTGTAACCTCTGGTTTTTACGACAGCATCGGCCTTTATACCACGCCTACCAATGCTGAAAATGCGATTGCTGATGCATGGCTTGATGTTATTGGCTTTACCGATAACAAACACACACCTTTTAATAACTTCTCGTTTGGTGAACAGCGTTTGTTACTTATTGTGCGCGCCATGGTGAAACACCCTGCGTTGTTAATACTTGATGAACCCTGCAACGGGCTAGATGATATTAATCGCACCAATGTGCTGGCACTAATTAAGCTATTAGCTGTTTCTACCCATACCACCCTGCTCTATGTTACTCACATAGCCGATGAGGCAATTGAGGGCATTGATAACTTGCTTGATATGCGAGATTACCAAGGCTAATTTGCTTTTGTTAATGTCGCGTTTTGATATGACTTCCGTGAAACAGTTTGCCTCTTTATAAATAATAAACCCAGCTTTTAGCTGGGTTTATTATTTATTTCTTTTGACGTGCTGCTAGTTTTTCTAGCTGTTCATCACTGGCCGGTAGTTGGTGGTTTTCTTTCCACTCGGAATACGGCATTTTATACACGACTTCGCGTGCAGCATCATAATCGATGTCTTCACCCTGCTCTGCAGCGGCAGATGAATACCATTTCGCAAGACAGTTACGACAAAAATCAGCCAAAATCATCAGGTCGATATTTTGTGCATCTTTGTTGGCGTCTAAATGATCAACCAAACGGCGAAACACGGCGGCTTCTATTTCAGTTTGCGTTTGCTTTTCCATGTTGCTCCTTTCTTTAAAAACAAAAAAGGGAGCTAAGCTCCCTTTTCTAATTTTCTATATCTGTCTTAAATCTGCTTCTTGCTATGGTGCTTTGGCTAAAGCCTAAGCCACAGCAAGGTAGCAAATAAAAACCTTACTCTGCGTCGTCAGACTTAGGAGCAGGCTTTTCAAGTAACTCTTTAATGCTTAGACGTACACGGTTTTGACGGTCAATTTCCATCACTTTCACGTCAATCATCGCACCTTCAGTAAGGTAGTCAGTTACTTTGTTAACACGCTCGTGAGCGATTTGAGAAATATGTACTAGGCCTTCTTTGCCTGGTAATACTTCAACAAACGCACCGAAATCTACGATACGGGTAATCTTACCGTGGTAAGTTTTGCCCACTTCGATTTCAGCAGTCACTTGCTCAATCTTGCTGATAGCAATATCGGCTTTAGCACGCTCAGTTGCAAAGATTTTGATAGTACCATCGTCTTCAATTTCGATGTTGGTATCAGATTCTTCAGTAATTGAACGAATCATCGCGCCGCCTTTACCGATAACATCGCGGATCTTGTCCTGATCGATTTTAACTGTGTAAATGCGTGGAGCGAATTCGCTAAGCTCTTCGCGGTGACCGCCAATAGCTTCGTCCATTACGTTAAGAATATGCAAACGTGCTTCTTTTGCCTGTTTAAGGGCAATTTGCATGATCTCTTTAGTAATACCTTCAATTTTGATATCCATCTGCAATGCAGTGATACCGCCAGTAGTACCAGCAACTTTAAAGTCCATGTCACCAAGGTGATCTTCGTCACCAAGGATGTCTGAAAGTACAACGAAGTTTTCGTCGCTTTTCACTAGACCCATTGCAATACCAGCAACTGAAGCTTTAATTGGTACACCTGCATCCATAAGCGCAAGTGAAGTACCACATACAG
>Ga0209404_10000305_pt1 | contig 39593 bp, 69 predicted proteins | sample TroAtlMetagenome_2_FD_187447 | JGI IMG/M metagenome (GOLD analysis project Ga0209404, IMG submission 187447) | Marine eukaryotic phytoplankton communities from Atlantic Ocean - Tropical Atlantic ANT8 Metagenome (SPAdes) (version 2) | ecosystem: Environmental > Aquatic > Marine > Oceanic...
CACCGCCACCGCCTGAGTAATGGCTCGGATATGCTATACCACCGCCACCACCGCCGCCAGAACCGCCAGCGAATGTATGACCTTCGTTACCATTGCCACTACCATAAGAACCATATCCGCCTTGACCACCGCCACCAGCAGTTAAAGCAGATGCAGTAGAACTTCCATTAGCAGCTGAACCAGCGCTACCATTCATCGCAATAGTGTTTGTACCAGCAACTTCATTAGTTGAAGAACTTAAAACTAATTCTCCAGCAGAAGATGTTCTTGATTCTCCCATTTGATATGTAAGAATGCCACCATTAACTGTTAAATCTCCATCTATAAACATATATAAACCATAACTATCAGTAGATGGGTATAAATCAAAACCAGCATCTATTGTCAAATTACCTTCAATTCTTGCGCAAGCTAGTTTACTGCTAGCTGCTGGAATAGAACCAGAACCAAATGTTTGGTCTCCACTCCAAACTGTAAATTTAGCATCTCTGTCTGTACCACCAACATTTAATGTTGGGTCATTACCAGCTGCAACGCTTGTATCGTATTTTTTTAAATGCCAAAATAAATCAGCACTTGTTGATGCACCTTCATAAGGTGCTTCTGCTAGACCGCCAAATAATCCTAATTTAGATAATCCTATTGGCATAAACCACTCCTAACTCATATTTAATTGTGAAAATACTAAATAATCTGTTCCATCGTAAAATACTGATACTATGTCGATTGCACTTGCTGCGGTAGATAATGTTAATCCACCAGCACCAACTGTTTTAAAAGTCGTTGAGTTTATTTGTGTGGCGTTCATAAGTCTTGAACCTGTACCATCTTGTTTTATTATTGCAGTAATAGTTGTACCAGCACCCATGTTACTTATTGCCCATGTTGTTACGTTATCATCAAGTGTTATTGAAAATACATTACCATCTTGTACATCTAAAGTAAGTGTGTTAGATGAGAAGCTAGTTCCAGAATCAGAAGTAGTTGCAATATCTTCTCTAAAATCTTTTGCTACGAATTTAGTAATTTCTTGGTCATTTATATCTAACGCAGCTGCTGGATTACCAAACTCATCTAGTGTATTTGATGTTGTAGCTTTTGCATCTAATTGTGTTTGTGCATTAGAACTTAATGTATTTATATATTGAAACTCTGTGCTTGTTACTGTACCATCAGCAATTTTTGTTGCATCTATTGCAGCAGCAGCTTTAATGTCTGCATCAACAATATTTGTAATTGTGTTGTTATCACTGTCAATATCTTTGTTAGTAAGTGTTTGTGAACCACTCAAGGTTGCTACTGTACTGTCTATATCTACTGTTATCTGATTTCCAGAACCAGTAGTATCTATACCAGTTCCACCAGCAATATCTAATGTTTCACTATCTAAATCTATTGATAAAGCACCGCCAGAATCTCCTTGAAAATCTAAATCAGAACCAGTTAATTGTGTATCAACATAATCTTTAACTGCTGCGGATGTTGGTAATGTTGTATCGTTATCATTAGAACCAATACCTTCTGATTCTAAAACTATTGCAGAAGCTGCGAACTCTGATACTGTAAGTGAATCTAAATTAAGTGTATATGTGTTTGAAGCATCATCATAAGTACCAGTAAGTGCAGTACCATCTTGAAATAAGCTATTAAACCTGTCATCTACTCTTTCGTTTGTAAAGTAAAGATTTGTTGTGCCTTCAGCTACATCATCAGATGTACCAGATAATTCTGATAGTGCATCTTTTGTTTGTACTTGAGTATCTACATAGTTTTTAGTAGCAGCATCTTGTGCGCTTGATGGATTTGTAACATTAGTAAGTTTGTTACTGTTAATGTTTAAATCTCCTGTTGGTATGCCACCTGCGAATACTTGGTCAACTGTAACTGTGTGTGGATTAGTTGTTGCAGATGTATGAGTTGTTAAGTTACCAGATGTAGCCAGTCCTGCTTCGCTGGCAGTTTGGTTTATCCATAATCCAGAAGATGAATCATAAGCAAGTACTTCATTGTCTGCTACTGATGTAATTGTTACATCTGTAAGTTCTCCTATTGTGTCTAATGTTAAAAGTTGTGTGTCAACATAATTCTTTGTTGCTGCATCTTGTGCGGAAGATGGGTCTCCCAAGTTTGTTATTTTTGCAGTTGCTGCATTCATATTTGCAACAAGCGTTAGTGTATGACCAGATTTAATTGTTACTGTCGTTCCACCACTACCTGCTATTGTATCTACGTTTAATTCACTCATAAAAGTTTTAGCTTTCCATTCACTGTTAGTGTGCTTCCGCTATCTATGGTTATAGGTGCTACTAAAATGTAGTTATAACCGCTAGCCAGCGTTTTATTCTCTCCAATATTAGTACCATTTTGTAAAACACCTTTTGTTTGTATGCCATTTATTCCATTATTTATATTGTTCATATTATCTTGTGATAATGGAGTTACTCCAGCAGTAAATGATGTCTCTGTATAATATTCGCCAACGTTAGCCAATAGTATCTGTCCTTTCTATCTGGATTGATTCTACCGCAGTTTTTGTACGACTGTACAAAACTCTTGCGAATAATGTTCCAGAATCAGTTGTAGCCGATGCGCTTGCACCACTAAAAAAACCTATCTCTTCTATTGTGCCTACTGCTTCTTCTGGCGCTACATATAGATTTGTTATTGTTACACCAGCTGCACCAGCTGCTTGACTGGTTACTTGTTTTCTAAATGTCTCGTTTCCTAAAGCAGTATCTCCAGTAGTTACCGCAGTATTATCTGAACCAATACCAATATATTTTATTTCGCAGTCTGTACTTGTTCTTAGTGCTTGTGCTAATAAGTTTTTACCAGCAGTAGTAATTAAGTTTTTTAATTTATCTTCTTGTATTAAATTACCATCTTTATCAAAAGATTTTATATTTAAGTCGCCTTGCCAATTTAACATACTAATAAACTCCCACTTACAAGTGTACTATCACTTGGTACTGGACATGCTAATACTGTCTCTGTATCTACTTCAGATACTGTTGTAGTTTCAGTTCCACCATCTGCTCTAATAACAAGCACTTCTTCAGTATCAATATTTTCTGATATTTCAATAAACGCATCACTAATCTTGTCATCTAAATCTTTAAAGAATCCTTCTAGTGTGTATTCTGGTGGAGAAGCTACGCACTTAACATCATAAAAAGTAATACCATTTCTAAAACGTATATTTATTGTGTCAATTAAAAATGAACCTGCTATCTCTTGTTCTACCATTTCAAAATCTAAAACTTGACCAGCTCTTAATCTATTAGGTGTATTTTTAGTAGTAGTAAAACTCATTAGCGTACTTGTTTGTGCGAATCTATCTAAGTAAGAAGCAGCTACATCAATACCAGCTTCTGAACCAGATATACCAGCTTGTGTAGTTGCTGCATCAATTAAACCAGTGCTTGTGCCAGCTTCAAGTGCGTTAATACGTGTTACTTCTGCATCATCTTTCGCTAAAGCTACTAATTGGTATATACCTTTGTATGTAACTCGCAAGGAATGTCCAGTTGTGATAGCGGTACTGGTAAATTCTTGCACTAACTCGTTACTTCCTAGCGCTACGTACCAATTTTTGCCTGTATCTGTACCACGAATGCCTACTGTTTGTGCAGCATAACCAGAACCAGTATTAAGTTCTACTGTTGGTAATTCATTAAATGGATAACCAACTGTAAATGTTTGTCTTGTACCATCTCCAATAAAAAACTCTTCTTGTGTGTCTGTAATATTTTTAATGTTTGTTATGTACTGTGCATTACGATATTTAAAGTTTGCTTTATCGAAATATGGCATTGGGTTTGTTAAAACATCGTTATCTCTAATTGTGAATGGTGCATTATTTGAAGTACGTTCATAAAAATGTAATGCTTTATTTTCATCAACATACCATACTGCATTTGTATATTCAGATAACATACGTAAAGCCCTATCGCCATTTACATAGTTGAACACCATTTTATCTACAAGTGCTAAATCATGTATTGTTCCTTGTGTAATACCTTCAGCACTAAAGACATTAGAAATTAAATCTCTAACTATTGCACCAGCAGTTTGACTTGTGTAAGCTCTTGCAATAATTCTTTTATCCACATAGTAATGATTGTCTGTACATTTTAAATCCCATATTCTCTGTGTTGGAGAAATTAATCTAGCTACTGGTTTCATTATTACACCTTTAAATGCAGTGTCTCCATTTGTGTCAATAATTTGTACTGATTGGAATGGTTCAAAAGAATAGAACGTTCCAATAGTTCCAGTTGAAGCAGATTTGTCATCATAAATTTGTATTTTTGCAGTGCTTCTACTTTCTGCTTTATCGTTTATAGTTACTTTGTTTTCTAGTGCATCGTATGCAACACCATTTATTAAAACTTGAAAGCTCATTACAACGCTCTAAATCTGTTCTTTACTTGTATTCTGTCGTTTATATCAGCCATTGTTTTATCAACTCTTGCTTCTGCATCTAGTGATGGGTCAACTGATATATTTACTACTGTCTCATTTCTTTGTTGTAAGAATTGTGAAGCTACGCTATTTGAATTACCTAAATCAAACATTGAATCATCAACTACTGCTCTGTTACTATGACCTAAACTAACGCTGCCGACTGCACCGCCACCACCGCCTCTTTTCATAAAATCAATTATTGATTCTGTATTAGTTGTTGTAGTTTCTGTTTGTGCTTCTTTATCAGATTTATTACCAGAATTATTATTATTATTATTATGTAATGCCTGTTCTGTTTCTGGGTCAAACTTTATTGTTTTAGTTTCATTTAATCTTCTAAATGCAGAAGTATCTAATCCTAAATCGCTAAACAACTTATTAACACCAGCAGTGTCTAATCCTAATACTCTTGATAATGTTGCTCTTGATTCTTTTAATACGTTTTTATCTTGTGCAGTAAGAAGTGCAGCTTCCATTGCAAGTTTTGCTTCTGCTAGTTCAAGTTGTTCAGCAGTAGTATCGATTGCAGCATCATCTCTTTTTGTCTTTTGTGCAGCAATTTGTGTGTCTAATCTTTCCAGTCCACGTTCTGCGGTTATAAATGCTTGAGTTGCTTTAGTTGAATTGTCTATTGCAGATTGTAAAGATTCTTGTACTTGTGCTAATTCTATTGTTACATCTTTAGAATTAGCTTGTTCATCTCTTAAACTCTTTAATCTATGTTCTGCTTGTCGTACTGATAAATCATCTCTGGCATCTGCTTTTTCGCCTTTCTCTGCTCTTGCTTGTTTAGCATCTGCTAAATCTAATTCAGCACCAGCAATATCTAACGCTAAATCTAATCCTTCGTTTTGTTGTTTTATTAACGCAGCTTCTTTTGCTCTTAGCTGTTCTATCTGTGCAAGTTCAGCTTCTGTCTGGACTTCGCCTTTACCTTGTTCTTCATTAAATATTTTTTGTAACTTAGTTCTTTGTTCTAATAATTTATTAAGTTTTTCTTGCTCAACTGTCTCTCTGCTTTGTATCTCTGTAACTCTTTGAACTGCATTTACTAAGTTAAGCATTGCACTAACTGCTTCGTTAGATACACTGTTGTTATTTAATTTAGCTTGTGTATTCTTATCTAACTCAAGTGATTGTTTAGCTACTGCATCAGTTGCTTCTTCTGTTGCATCTTCAAACTCTCCAGTGCCATCAGTTGAATATGCTTGCGCTCTTGCATAATTGTATTGTGCATACTGTGCTTGTAACTGTTCTTGTTCAAGTGCTTCTATGTCAGCTTCAAGTTGTTGTATAGCTTTTGTTTGTCCAGTGGTTGCATAAGTGTTTTGTTGACTTGCTTGCATCGCTTCAAGTTGTGCTTTTTTAAGTTTTATTTCTTCTTCAGTTGCGGTATTTACTGCATCTCCAAATCCATAAGCTACACCAGTTGCATCATCAAAAATATCTTTTTGGTCTATACCTAAATCATTTGCTTCGGACATTGCAGCATTAAACGCTTCTTGTGGGTCTATGCCAGATGCTATTGCTTCAGTTAAGCGGAAGATGATACCTTCAGCACTTTCTGCGCTTCTTAAAAACTCTTCTTGTGCAGTAGTTGTATGACCTAACGCATTCATTATTTCTGTGTAAACAAGTGCATACGCTTTCATAATAGGTATTACTGTTGCATTTAATATTGCAGCAATAGCTTCTATTGCTATTTTTAGCGCACCACCTAATACAAGTGCTACACCTTCTATTACTGGCATTAAGTTTGTAAATATTTCTTTTATTGGGTCTAATGCTGGCATTAATGAGTTCATAAATATTTGAACTACTTTTGCTACTGTACCCATTACTTCTTTAAATGTTGGTATTAGTTCTCTTACAACTGGTATAAATGTTGCGAATGCTGGCATTAACGCAGCGCCAACCTCTGTCTGTGCTTCTTTGAACTCTGCACGTAATTGTCTCATCTGGTTAGCAGCACCTTCGGCTTCTCTTGCTAACTGTCCTTTAATATGACCCATCTTCTCTTCAATTAAAACTAAAGAAGCCGCAGCTTTCTCTTGGTCAGTTAATTGTGATACTGAAGCCTTGCCTGTTAGGTTCATTGCTTTTTGGTCAACTTCAGTCTGTCGAAGAACGATTCCCATACTTTTAAGCATTTCTCTCTCGCCTGTAAGTGCCTTAGTTATCGCTTGTGCTGGAACTACTGCACCTTCTTGAATGTTCATAAATGCTGCAAGGTCTCCGCCTAAACTTAAAATGTTTTCGGACATACCAGCTGCTGCATCTGAAGTAAAACCTAAACCTTGAATAACCGAACCAGTAACCGCCATCTGTTGTTGCATCTCTGCTCTTGTCATACCAAACGCATGTGCCATATCTTCTACGAATCTTGTAGTTTCTTTTGCTGCTGAACCGAATGTAATCTCAAATGCAGCTGCGGATTCTTGCGCTTCTAACGCTAGATTAGCCATTTGCATTGTTACATCAGCTATTTTTTTACCGAATGCTACAATTACACCAACTTTAAATGCAGTACCAATAGTTTTCCCTAACTTACCCATAGGATTTTCTGCTTTTTTAGAATTTTTGGTAATGTCTTTTATTTCTTTACCCATTTTGTCGGCAGCTTTAGCGCCTTTATTAAATGAGGTCTGGGCTTCATCGCCTAAGTCATCTGCACCAGCTGCGGCACGTTCCATTGCCTTCTTTGCAGATTTTAATGCTTCTTCAAACTGTCTGTTTTCAACTTTAAGTATTGCTGATAATTCGCCTACTGTTAAAGACATTATTTAATCTCCGAATTGAGACTTGAGGTATCTGTCAAGATGTCGGTCAGTGCCGATTTCTGTAACTCCACTTTGTAATTTCTGTTTTTCATATTGTTGCAATTCTACTGTAACGCTTGCGCTGCTTAAGCAATTATATAACAAAATGAACCTACGCCATGACATGCCAGCTTTTATTTCTGGCATTATGTCTATCTGGTATTCTCGCTGAAAGTCTGCTTCTATTAAGTTCCAGTTATTAAAAAAAGTTTCTACTTTTTTTTGTCTTGTGATTCGTTCAGCTTGGGTTTCTCTTTTGGGTCGACATCACTTGAACTCCCATCAAGACCATAATGTTTTAACATTTTGTTAAGTACATCATTTAGTTGTGGTAACGACATACCATCTGCTAGCCAGTCATCAACAACGCTTTTACCAAATAGTGCATTGATAAGTGCGCCTATATCAGCTGCATTCAAATTTTCGTTTACACCTTTTTGTGATGTAATCTTAGTTATTTCTAACATGAACGCAGCCGATACCGAAGCTGGTAGTTCGTACTTTTTACCACGTATCTTAACAACTATTGGTTCTTCTTGTTGTTCTTCCCACGCAGCATCGAAATCTATAAAATTGTCGCTCATAATTTATACCTTTCTTCTAAATAAGATTAGGCATCAGTATATGTAACTGCGCCTGTTGCTCTTATTGTTGCACTCCATGTCATAACATTGTTGACATCGCCTGCAAGTGTAAATACCGCAGTACCTGTAAACTGAATTGTTGAACCACCATTTGTAGTTAGTTTATAAACAAGTTCTGTATCAGCTTTTCCAGCATCATAGACTTTTTCTTGACCAGCATCTATATCGCCAGTTGAATCATCTTCTAGCCAGAATCCATTAAGTGTAAACTCAATAGCTCTTCTGATTACTTTATGCTCTGTATTTAAACCACTACCAAAATCGGTAACATCAGCATCTGTCGGACTGTTAGACATAGAAAAGTCGGTAATACCTTCAATAGTGTTAAATGTCGACCCACTATCTGCTGATACTTCCCATGTTGCAGTTTTAGCTGCTACTTTAGCGTTAGCCATTCTTCTCTTATCTCCTTCTAACTAACTTCTGTTAGTTCCTATATCTCGGACTTCAATATTAAAATTGACTGTCCATTCGTGTCTGCCATTGTCATCACGACCAATATCTATCGGTGTGTTTTGCGCAACGACTTTTATAACACGACTACCACTAGATATTAGCGTAGTATTGGTAAGTCCTTGCAATTCATCAAAGATTTCTTTTGCAATGTTATAACCTACTCTTGGGTCTTTTGTACCACGTATTCTAGTTTGAATATTTATATCGGAGAATGGATTTTTGTCATCAACAATACCGCCATACTCGCTTACCATAACAACTGTATCTGGACTTGATGGCATAGTAGAAATAAAAACGTTTCCAGTAACGCCAGTTGTGTCGAAGCTGCAATTAGTTACGTTAGTTCCTATCCATTCTGCTACTTCTGAAGCTAACATTATGTCTCCTTGTTTATTTCTCGTTGAATTATTTGTAATGCTTTCATTTGGTTTTGTTGAAATGGCAGCTCTAAATATTTAGCAATTCGACCTTCAGCATGTCTAAAATTTAATTCTTCGTGTTGTCTTATTGCGTATGGTGTGTCATAAAATACAACACCTTGCATTTCATTATTAAATGCTATGTTTGCAGATTTCTCTAAGAGACCAGTATCTTTTGGAACTACCTTTACTGATTCTTGTTTTATAAACTCTAATCCTTTTACAACACCACGATGTGCAGCACTGTTTATTTTTTTTCGTACATCATTACCGAACCAGTCAAAATTATAATATTTAGCCACTTGTTGTATCAACTCCTAAATCAGCTTCAATGTGTGAAATGTTACTTAGACCATATATCTTGTTAATTTGTAATACATAATATGTAATCGAATCAAAAGATATTTTATCGCCAACTTCCAGTGCTTGGTCTTTCTCTGCATATAACTTTGCTGATGCTAATGTCTCGTTAGATTCTTCTGTACTTACTCTTTTGCTGCTAGGTTCTATTCTGCATCTGATAGTTTCAGATGTATCAAATACTTCTCCATAAGCGGACATACCTTGTAATGAACTTCTTGTTGCTTGATGTTGCAGCAGCGGACTGATTACTCCCATTATTCGCCAATGTCATCATCAGTAATAGCTTTAGGTAAACTGTCATCATAGTTATAAAATACTGCTGCATGATGTCCTAAGAATCCATGATTAACCATTAAACGTTTTGCTCTTGGTGCAAGTATGTCTGGGTACTTGTCAAGATTTAAAGAACCTAACTGAACTTTGCCAGTTAATTCTAATTTATCGAAATCTTCTAATCCTAATTCGACCATATATTCCATTTGAAATGCAGTAGCATCTCTTAATATGTCGTGTACATCACTGTTAGTTGGATTACCAGATGAATCTACTTTAAATGCAGTATTTATGTGATAGTCCAAAATGTCTGATGCAAGTTGCAGCTTTGCAAGCGTTACTGAATCAGAACTCGCAGTTCTTCCTGTTGCGGTTTCATATTCAGAAGTTGTGCAATAACTTGGTCTTAAATAAACTTTGTTAACCATTTATTCCTCTTCTAATGTTGTTGGTTTTATTGCCGCTACCCTACGTTTGCCTGTTTTAGTTTTCCATGCGCCACCAGCTTTATCTGGTGGTTCGATTGCTTGTATTTTTTTTCGCATTTCTTTATCAATTAAAGAATCGTTTTCAAAAAATATAGGTTCATCGCCTAGCATGTACCAAGACATTATTCTTCTTCTTCTATTTTCTTAGATGTAACTTTTACTTTTTCTTTGACCTTAGCTTTGTCATCGACTGGTTTCCATCCCCTGCGTTCTGCTTGCTGCGGTGGATAACCTATATGAATTACACCATCATTATCTATAAAATCCATGACCGAATTTTAACATAGAAAAAGAAAAGACCCACAATAAAGTGGGTCTTATCTTATGAAACTATTACTACTTAGATAGCAGCAATATTAACTATTTTACCATGTGCATTTGGATTACCATATTTAAGTCCAACTTCTCCATAGATTTGGAACTTTTCAGCAGCGCCTTCTTTTGCAAGAGGTTCTACGAATAAGAATCCTTTATCTGGGATGTTCATAAATACTGGTACGCACAATTCAGCAGATACAACATATAACTGTTGGGTATGAACGTGTCTGTTTAAAAGAACGTTCACTTTACCAAAATCAGTTTCTATTGTTGTAACGTTAACTCCAGCAACATTACGTGATTCTTCACGATAGTTTTTGTCAGTAACAAAAATCTTTGTTAACTGTCTTTTAACGTTTGCATTACACATTAGTGTTGCAGTTTCAGAAACTTGGATTCCGCCATTTTCCCATACTGCTTGCATAAGGTCTAAGACCTTATCTTCAGTAAGTGCGGCATCAGCCATATCTGCACTGTTACCAGCAGCATTAGATATACCTTGAGTTTTTCTCGCAGTAGTATTATCTGCTGGGTCGTTAAATGCGCCCTCTAAGAATGATTTTTCAGCATCTCTAGCAATTTGCTTTAGCATTTGCTCTACTTGAAAATCCATTTCGTTTGTTACTGGATTGTCTCCAGCTATATTTTCTCCACTGTAAGCGCCAATGGAAGCCATCTTTGAGTATGAAACTTCGATACTCTCTTGCATGATTTGGCATACGTTATAGTAGTTACTTCTAACTCTTGATTCGCTTGTAGGTGCGTTAGCGCCTTCTAGTGCAGCATTGTCAGCCGCAGCAGCTCTCAAGTCGTATGCTTGCCATTGGAATGAAGGACTTGTAGTAGATTCTCCACCACTAAGTCCACCAATTAAGCTCAAAAATGGAGTATCGCTTGGGGTCAATTCAAATAAGTCTCCCACGTAATTAGGAAGATTAAATGTTTGACCTTGCCCTGTAATTCCAGCCATTTTAGCTTTTACTCCTTATATAAACTTGTTAAATTAATACTTAGTTATTATCTCTTGCTAACTCATATAGTCTTTGAGACTTTAACTTTCTTGCTTCTTTTAAATTCTTATCTGCTTCAAGTTGTCTAATCCTTGATTCAGTATCAAGTGGTTGATTATCATTAGACATATCAATTCCACTTTTCTTTACAACTGAAGTAGAAGCACTTGCTTTAAGGTTCGGTTTAACTTCTATTGCATTAGTTATTAATTCTCCTAACTTATTACTAAGTTCTGGGTCATCAACATCTAAATCAGTTAATCCACCCTTAGCCATTAAATATGACCAAGTTAGTTCTTCATCAGCACCTTCAGCCGATACAACGTTGTTAAATGCTTGCATTAGTTTGAGATTTTTATTCTCACTCTGAAGTTTTGCAACTTCATCTGCTAATGCTTCTGCATTGCTGCCTTCAGATTCTTCTACGAATCCTAACGCTTTGCCCAAGTTGTCAATTAAGTCGTTGTATTTAGTTTCAACTTCCTTCTTTTCAACTCGAAACTTTGCAGCTTCTTTGTTTGCTCTGTGTATTCGCTTATCAAGTTCATCATCTTGAGAAGTATCATCAACGATTTCTTCTTGAGATTCAGCAACTGCTGCTTCTTCTACCTTAGATTCTTCAGCGCTTGATACATCGCTATCTTGCACTTGTTCAGATTTTTCTTCTGCCATTTCACTACTCCTGTTAGGTTTTAATTACATCGAACATTCGATGTAGTGCTTAATGCTATATACTAGACTTAATAATGTAAATTATATAGATATTTGGGTAGATTTTTATTCCAGCAGTGTTCTGATGGTTGCCAGTGTCTCTTTGGATTTATGTCGTTACGCAGCAGCCATGCGGTCATATAAGATGAATCGTATGGACTGTAAGGATTAAAGTTTTCGTTAAGTTTCTCTGATAACCAGTTTGTGGTCTTGTCTAAATATTGCCATATACCTTTAGCGTTAGCACTTGATACTGCATATTGTTTGCCGCTTGATTCGCAGAATGTTGTTGCAATAGCCCAAACATAATCTTCTTCTTCTAAATATAATTCAAACGCATGATGATAAGGTTGTGTGATTTCCGCAGCTTCTTGATACCATTGACATGTTTTGTATTCAGATAAATATTGCGGTGTTAAAACCGCAATACCTATTAAGCATTCTATTATCATCTACCAGTCATTTTTTTCTCTCCATGTTCAAATACATCTTTAAGATTTCTTTCTTGCTTTGACCACAAAATAGCTTTTCTCATGCTTTTTTCTTCTGCATCAAAATTTTTATAAAGCCATCCGCCATGTGGGTCAGCATATTCGTAAGTCTCTGCATCAAACATATCAGCTCTTGGTTTTGGATATGGTGCGCTAACTCCATTAGGTTTATATATTAAACCTGTATTTGCATCTATCCAACATACGATTCTTGCTTTTTTACCATCTCGCATAATCCATACTTTATCCCATTTATCGCCAAAAGTAACTCCACGAAATTGCTCATCAGTAAAGTCGTATTCCATACCTTTATAATAAGCAGCTGCATTATGTTCTAGCTTTTTAAGCATATCAATTAAGGCATTCATATAAGATTCAAATTGTAATGCTTCCATTTTTTCTTTAATGTCATCTAGTAAATAAGTTTTACCCCTCTCAAATCTAGTTATTCTTGGCGCTCTTATATATTCGTAATCTTTCATTACTCATTCTCCTTTACCCATTTAGTAATGTCATATCCAGCATAGAAATCTTTTGCAGTATATTGCAACGCATTTTCTAGCGTATGTCCATTTGTTATCATTCTGTCAAAAGCCTTTTCATCTGAAAATGAAAAATGCTCTTTTGCTTTTTTAATCAGTTCTTTACTAATCACTTTTTTAACCATCCTTTTTTTTGATACTCAAGTGTATCACATTGTGATATTAATATGCAAGTTATTTAAAATTTAGTTCCATCTGATTCTTCAGCGCTTTTGAACGCATCCATTAATGCAGCCGAAGCGCCTTTAATAAATTCTGTACGCATCCACTCTATCTTGTTAAGAATAAAACTTAATTCTCCAATAGTAATTAAATGTTTATATTCTTGACCGCCAATAAACTTAATGTCAGCTTGGTAAATATCACTATAAGTTAAGTAAATCTCTCCATCTGCTTTTGGTGTCATAAAAGAAATACCGCCACGTTCAGTGGTTATTTCTTCTGCCATCCAGTCTTTTAAATCAATATCTAATTTGTTTGCTTGCTGGACTAATCCTTGATAGCCATAAGTCATTTTTTAGTTACCTTCTTTCCTAAATGAGAATTACGATGAAGTTTATTTTTAGAATAAAATCCACCACCCTTTTTACTTTTTAATCTTCTGCGTTGCGCCCTATTCATGCTACCCCCTTCTTCTTATCAGCTTCTTCATGCAGCTGCAATAACATTGGTTGATACTTTGGCATGAAATAGTTTTTCATGTAATCAGCATGATTCTTGAACTCTGGAAATCTCGCTTTCCATTCTTTTTTGTCTAAGTTCCATGCTTCCATTGCAAGTGGCATATCTTCTTGAAAATCATCAGATTCTCCCAAGAATATATCTAAAACATCTAGCCACTCCCATTCAACATAAGTATATTTACCATCGAGAATTGGATTATCTTTTGCTACCCACTCATCCCAAGTCATAACTTTCTTGTCGCCTTGCTTAAGCTCGCCATCTTCAAAATAGTTTCTAGCTGAATTAGAAGCATCTATCATAGTAACGCTGCCATCAGCATTTGTTTTTTTCAACAAGCAGTGAAATCCAAAATGTTCTGCACCGAATATAGAACGCAATACAACAACGTATCTATATTGGTCTTTGTCTTTACCAGCAACATTTAAGAACTCATTGAATGTTGCTTTTACGCAGTCTCCACCTGCCATCTCTAAACACCATCCTTTCTTAACATACCTTCTAATTTTAACATCTGTATCACGTTATGCCACAATTTCAATAAAATTAATTTCTTGTTTAATATCTGAATCAGTTTCATTCTTGTTATATGTGCCACGATTGTAGTCTGATAACCATAAAGATTGTACATGTTCATCTTCTTGAAAATCAAATATTTCATTGTCTGAACATCCATCAACTATGAATGTATCTACCTTTGTTGTGATTACTTCGAATTTTATTTTAGCCATTATTCCCCTTCTTTTTCAGAAGCAGCATATACTTTTTGATTATTCAAATCGTGATAGACTGCTTCTTCTCTTACTGTACCTTTCCAAGTATCTTTATTTCGTTCCATAAGTGTCCATCTACTTCTATCTAAACTATGTAAATCTGAATCATTTAAAATACTGAATAACTGGATAGTAGATAATTTCAGTTGAGTACCATCTGGAAAATCAATTTCATAACCACTACCAACTTCTCCAGAAGATAGTTCTTCATGATTAATTTCTTTCCACCAAGTAGTATCTACTTTATTTCCAAATATAAAGCAGTCTCCATTTTGTGCATTCTGCAATAACTGATTCTTTTTTAGTTCTTCTATTGCTATTTCTTTTTTAGCCATTATTATCCCTTCTTGTAAATGTCTGATATTTGATTTTCTGATACTTCATCATTCCAATACACTCTGGAATAAACTTCAACACCGCCATTCTCTTCTGCGAACTCTGATGCTTCAGTCATATCTGTAAAGTAATGACACTCGACTTGTGTCAATTTATTATTTGATGAATAGAATTGTGGATTTATAAATACCACGTATAGATTCATTTATTCTCCCTTCTCACAATATCGTGAACACTCAAAAGCAGTATATCTATAATCATCTAAAGATATTCCGCAATAACTACATTTCATAAAGACCACATTTCACCACAATTACACAAATACAAATCATATTCATTGTTAGTAAATGTAACTTGTGTTAATTCATTAGTTTTACAATTTTCTAAACATTCCATTTAGTTTCCCTTCTTTAAAAATGGTTGATAAATGCTTGTTAACATCTCAAGTTCTTTTTTGAACTCTGGAGTTAAACCATATAATTTAAGTTTTGTTGCAAGTTGTCTAAAGTGAACATTGACCATTTCTTCGAGACCAGCAGCACCATACTTGCCGCCTACTTGGTCTTTGTACTTGTCAACATAACCTGCCACTAGCTATTCATACCAACTTTCTTGTTCTTGAGTTTCTTCTTGGACTTGCGGAGTCTGATTTTTCTCAAGAACATCTTTGAGTAATTTTTCTTTATAGTCTGGTGCTTCAGTGTCTAAATACCACTCGCCACTCTCCACCAACTTTTCGTAATCGCTCTTTTCAGCCATTAACCATCCTTTCAATACTATTGTATCACATTGTGATACTTATGCCAACAACGTTAAACTCCCTAGTGGTTCTTCATTGTTGTAAATGTCAGTTAGATTCTTAAATAAAACCCATTCATACGTTCTGTCCATATTAAGTCTTTCGTTTAAACATTCAACATCGCAATAAACAAATTGGTTATGGATAATATCTCCAGATGCTGGACAAAAACATTCTGAACATATCATCTTGCTGCCATATTTAATATCGTACTTAATCATTATTAGTTATACCAACTGTCTGTAAATGTTTCTACTTCTTGGTCGAAGCCCATTTCTTTTAATTTGAAATGAAAGACTTCTTCAAAATCTTCTGCCATTTGGTCGCCAACATTTGCGCTTTGACCAGAAGGCATTCTAAATTTAACACCACCACCATAATTATTAAAGAATCCAAAATCTTTTAACGCTTCAAGTGCTTTACCTTTTACACCTTTCACGCCAAAATAACTAGCACCTAATGGAAACCAGTCTTTGGTATCATACTTATCATTAGCGTAATTATTTTTAACCGCAGCTAATGCTACTATTGCGGCATTATGAAATACCAAATATTTTTCTTTTGGCTTCATTTCGTATTTTGCCATTTTTTAACCATCCTTTTTTCTTACATGGATAGTGTAGCATCATGTGATACTAATGCAATTTATTCTTCTTCGTGATATACGACCTTAATTGAATTTATACATACATCTGGAGACTGGTCGCACATGTATTGTCTTTGTTGTAAGTGTTTAAGTACCTTGCCGCACTCGATACATTTGTATCGTTTGTTAGCCATAAGTTTCTAAATAAGAATCTATGATTCTATCGAAGTTGTCCGCATCATCAATTCTTTTGACATTACCGCATTCCACCAGTTGATTCTGTTGGTTTAAAGTCAGAATAGAACGCCTTAATACAAGTCCAGTGTGTGTTGACTTTCCTTGAACTAAGCATACATAAAATTCTTTGTCATCCCTTTCTATTTCTTGATAGATTTTTAAGACTTTGATGTCAGCTCTCGCATCGCCTTCTTGTATTGTCATTTGACTATTGTACTACTGATTAAAATAGTCCTCTAATATATCTTGTTCTTTTTCTGATACTGGTAATAAGAAGAAATCTTTTAAATCAGTTAAAGCGAATGCGTTAGCATCTTCATATATATTATCTGATACTGGCGCTGCATCGTAAGTTGGTTTATGTTTTTTAGCAGCTGCCATTACATCATCCCAAGTTGCATCGCCTTTTGCATACTTTTTAGCTGTCATTAATAACTGCATCCCAGTTGATGCCATACTATCTCCTTTATATTAAGTTTATATTCCTTGTTTTTTTAGTCTCTTGCCTTGCAGCTTCTTCTCATATTTAAGTAGCCACATCATGGCATCTCCACCTTCTAACAAATGTTGATGAAACTCGGCATTTGCTTGCATGGATAATTTAGATTTTAATTCGCCCATCCTTCTGCTTGTTGCAGCAGATACTTTCATTATTGTTCCTTCCTAATATTGTACCTTACCATCTATCATTAGCGGTTGTTCCGCTACCACTACTGCGGTTCTATCAAGTATAACTACGTGAGTTACTGTACTTTCTAACATATTAACATCGTATGCTTGATAACCCATAGCTGCAAGCCTACGCCCAACATCGTATTCGACTGTTTGGGATAACTCTCTGGAAACTCTTACGTTATCTTCATTATACCCCCCTTTAGTAGATAACTTAGAATTTTCTACGTTTCTTAAATGTACCTCTTCTTCAACTTGCTTTAAAACTTCTGCACTTGGCATTCTTGTACCTGCTTTAATTTTCATTACTTGGACTACACCACCAGAACCTCTACCCCTAGTTTGAAATTCCCATTGCGAATAATCTTTTGCTACCGAAAACTCTGTATCTGTATAAGTTCCATAACCATATACTGCTGAATTGCCAGCATAATAATCTCCATCTATAAATTCTTTGTGTATATCCATACCGCTTTTAACTAATGGTGCTTGTTTTACTTGTTTAACATTTATACCTTTTCCATATAATTTTTCATCATAAATAATTTGAAATTCTTCATTACCTAAAAGACTTATATCAATAAAACCCTTATCGACTAATTCTTGACTTTGTGTAAAGTATGAACTCGTAAAAAAACTTTCTGTACCATTTTCTATATCTTTAAGTTTTAGTTTTCTAAACTCTTCTTGTGCTTCTTTAAATGTTTCAGCATCTATATAATTAGAATCTATATTTATGTTCATATTGTTAATCGTTCTTTTAATTCTGTTAGAAATTGTATCTCCCTCATAAAATGGTATTCCTAAATCTGTAACTTCTCGTGCTATTCTGTCATCATCAAAGAAATTCATAGTTTTCTGAATAGAATTTAATCTGTCAGCAGCTGGTACTTTTGTATCTTGTAATTGCCATGTATCTTGGTCTTGGTCTAAAGTATCAGATATACCCCTATAAACTATTAAATCTTCTTCGATTGCTTCATTAACTATATTTACACCACCACCAATAGGATTGACTACTCCTTTTGCAGTGTTAGATTCAGTAAGTGGTACATCGGTCAAATCTGTTGGTAAAGCTACTTTTTCTGGTTTACCAGTAAATCCCTTTTCTTTTGCAATAATATATAGACCAGCATCATCTGGTTTAAGTTTTAAATCTTTAAAATATTTATCTCTCTTAACAATTCTTTCATAAAATTCTGATTTTATTCCAATGTTTCTACCAGTTGGAGTTTGTAAAACTTGTGCTTCAATAACTTTATCAAATTCATCTATGCCAGCTTTGTTAGTAGGAATATCTATTTGTGATTTAGTTCTAACTTTCATACCATCAATAGCAACTTTTTTATTTTTACTTGCTGATGTAGTTACTTTGTAATTGCCATTAGTATCTTTAACAATTTCTACTGGATATGCTTTAGCTTGTCCTGTATCAAAATCAATATCTGAATATCTGTTAACTAACTGAATGTCATCAGCATTTTGTGATACTGCATCTGATTTTAATAACTCTGATAAAAACACTTCATTGTCTGTTAAAGCTGGTCTGCCTAATAAATCTATTGTCTTGTTAGCGAATGCTGGGTCTTTAATTTTTTTAGTAGCATCATCTAATACTATTGACATAACATACCTACCGCCACGATTGTTGTCAGTATCAAAGTTTTTTCTTATATATCTGTCTATAACTGAATCTGATGCTTGCTCTTGTGAATACATAATAAACATTACTTCAGCTGGTTCATACCCTTTTGCATCTACTAAATCTTCTACTAACTCTACTGGTTTTGCACTACCCATAGTTACATCGTGAACTATATTTAAACCTTTATCTGATGCTGCTTCTTGTGCAGCTTTAAGCATTGCAGATGATTCTTCGTGCAATATGTTTGCAGCTTCGTAACCAAATAGTCCAGTGTCTCCTATTGGTACTTTAGATGCTACAAGTTCTCTAATTTCTGTAAGCATTCCTTTATCAAATTCTTTACCAAGTATTTCTTTGTATATCTCTGGATGAGTTGTTTTTAATTTTTTCATTACTGGATTGTTAGCACCTAACTTAGAACCTACTCCAAAATCTGGGTCATTTATAAAAGTATCGCTTAATAAATCGTTTAATCTTTTGTCAGTAGCAGAAGCATAATCTCTAAATATAATCTTGGTCTTAAAGTCATCGGAGTTAAGAATTACATACTCATCTAGTTTATATGTTTTAAGACTTGGGTCGCCAGCTTTGTTAGCTAACGTAAAAGTTTTACCAGATGATGGAAGTCCACCAGCTACAACTTGTTTTTTTTCTGATAACGCACCAGCAGCTTCAGCTTCTTCTAATAAATTTTCTATATCTCCTGTCCAATTATCTGTTATATGTTTTTTTCTCCATTTAAAATCTGGTTTACCTTTTTTGTTATCCCATCTCCAGTTACCATATCTGTTTGTATAATCTTTTCTATTTTCTTTTATCCATTTATTAAACTGAACTTTGTTCATTTTTTTAACTTTGTCTGGAAGTGCTGGTGGATTGTGAAACTTACCTTCGCCTTCTAAGAAATTCATAACGCCAAACTCCGATTCAAAAAAATCTTTATATTTTAATCTTAAATCTGCACGTATAGATTCTGGCAGCTCTCTATAATCTTTAACACCAGTTGCTTCTAAAATATCAGAAATGTCTGGTGGGTCTTTAACTGCTGCCACTCCCCTTCTTACATCTGGACTAACTAATCGTGGGTCAAAACCAGTGCTTTTAGCTAATTTATTTAACTTAGGTAAATTACCTTTTGCATCAATAAGTACTTCTGGTTTAATTCCATTTGCTTCTGCTAATCTACGTAATCTATCTTCTCCAGTAAACCATCCTAAAGATTTACGTTCTATTGCAGCTTCTAGTTGCCTACGTTCTGCTCTATATTTAGTAGCTCTTGCTTTTGCACCCTTAGCTCTATTTGTTTGACCATCTTTACGATATATTTTTTCTTTTAGTCTATTTGTGCGTTCTAGCTTATCTAATCTACGAATCTTAGCTCTTCTTTTAGTATTAGCTTCATCATCTGTGTCAGTAGGTGGTGTTGAATAACCTTCTATATACATTTGTGCAGAATGAGTACAATTAGGATGGAATAAACCTTTGCCTTTGGCATACTCTAAAGATTGTTCTGAACCATGATATTCTTCTGGTACTTTAGATAAATCTTCTGTTGTTCTTAATACCTTGCCTTCAAATGGTCTGCATAACGAACACTCCATTGGACTATCAGTAATAAAAACTAAGTATTGTTCTGCATCTTCGTATCTATCTAATGAACCTTGTACTTGTGCATTACCAGCTATTGTCCTAATTGCAGTGTTTGCATAATCATCTATCTGCATATTTTTGTTACCAAGTTGTACTGTCTTTATGCCTTTATCTAAGAATCTATCTACCGCAATTTCGACTGCTTCTTCTAATGTTGCTACTCCAGAAGTAACTAAAGCTGCTACTTCTTCTGTAACTTCTGCATAAACATCTTGTGTAGCTCTAACTACATTAAGTTTATTTGCTCTGTTTTGAAATCTATTAACTGCACCATCTATTAATGCTTCTATTGAATATTCTGCCAGTCCTTGAAATCCAGAACCAACATCTACTGGTAAACCTACACTTAATAATTCGGCAGCTGCGGTACTCTCTCCAATACTATACGCAGCTTCTACTGCTGCGGTTATTGATGGTTTGATTCCATTAAAAGATTTGTCAGCTTGCTTGCCAGCTTCTTCTAATAATTTAGCTACTGATGATTGTTTAAATTGCAGCCAGTCAGTGATAGAACCATCGTAGGATTTACCTTCTAATAGTGTCTCTGCGGTAAGTTGTAATAAAAAATCGTTTACTTCTTCAAATATTGAAGCGTATGTCTCAACTATCTGTTCATTTGTTGCTGGGTCATAAACCATAACATTATGGTAGCTCTAATATATCTTCAACGCTTTGGTCTGCTAAATTAAAGTTAGTTGCTATCTTAAGAACCTCATTTTCTATTTCTTCTTCTGTTAAATCTGGATTAAGGATTCTAACTTTAGTTTCTAATGAAGCTGCTTGCGCTCTATGTAATGATTCGATTACTGTTGCAGATTCTCTAACATCTTGTTGTACTGCATCTTGCCATTCAACTCTTGGTCTAATTGGTTTGTATTGTTTACTAAATAATTCTACATCTAATATTTGCAGTTTTTCTAATATCTCTTCAAGTGGTTGTGTCCAGTATCTTTGTTTCTTACCTTGTGTTGTAAATGATTTACGTTCACGCAGCTTTAATGCAGTACCAGATTCTGCTCTACCTTCAATACTTATACCGAATGACTGTGGAGAATATCCAGCAGCAGTAACTGCTCTATCAATTAATTCCATAACTGTTACTCTGTGTTGCTCATGTCTTATATCAAACTGAACTGGTTGCATACCTTTATTTTCTTGATTTGGGTCTATCTCTAATGCAGTGAACACTTCTGCATCTACATCAAATGCTGCACCACGACCACGACCCCTTCTTTCAAGATATTCAGTAGGTACAATTATTCTTGCTTTACCAAGTCTTACATCTCGCATCCATGATGTATATGCTTCATCTATTGAATCAAGTAAACCTTCGATACCATCATAATCAGAACGACCATATTCATATCCACGTAATCTTCTAAGTGGTCTCTGGTTAGGTACATAAACTGATGCTAATGTTTTAAATGGCAGCACTATCTCTTCTTCTAAATCCGCAGTTTCTTGTAATCTCTCAAGAGGAACTCTTGTACCAATATTTGTCTTAGTGCCTTGATATAATGCGTTGTGTATTAACCCATCTTCGTGATGTTCTACTAATCTATAAAAGTCTTGACCATCAGCTGAATCATATTCGGTTACATATCCTACTGCTACTAATTGACCATACATAAATGTTGCTATTGCTTTATCTGGAGATACAACTTGTATAGTTGGTTTATCCATGAAGTCTGCATTCCAAACTAATCTTAAAAATACTCCGCCTAAAGCTGCGCAAGTTTCGCCAGCTTCTAGTAATTTATTTTTTAATCCGCATTCTCTGAGTAGGTAATCTAAATTCTCTTGTGTGTTTAGTTGGTCTGATTCTGAAAAATCATTGTTGTTAACCATAAAGTTTGGTGGTTCTGAAAATAATAAATCAGCACTTGTTTGTGCTATGTCTCCTGCAAGTGGAACGTGAATCTGATGTCGTTCTATTTGCGCATCTGTTGCGCCTTTTCTTGTCCAGAACATATACTTTCTGGGTCTATAATCTTGTGGAACGTTAGCATAAGTCTTTCTTAATATAGCTGGGTCTCCAGCATGCCATGCTGAATGTTCTTCATAAACTCTAAATATACTTTTATGGTTCTCTGGCGGAAATGCCGAACCATTCTCTGGTAACTTTAACATCTAATATTTTTTCTTTTTTTTAGCTTTACCCTTATTCTTAGCTTTCATTGCTTTTGGGTAGCCTTTACCTTTAGGCATTTTAACTCCTTGTAATCCAATGTCTCCATATAGAACCTAATGCTATCATTACGTATCTTAGCGCATCTACTGCATGGTCGTTACGTTTTAATGGTTTATCTTCTCCTCGTTCTTGTGATTTGACATCCCATACGTAGCTCTCAAGCTCTCCTATTAACTTAGTGCAGCTTGAATGTATCTTAAGTTTTCTGCTGCCAATTAAGTTGTACACTATTCTAATACCATCTTGTACATTATTGTTTGCTTTAGTTACGCCTAAATGATTATCTCTCCATAGTTGAGTAATAAACGAAGCTGCGCTTGGGTCAACAAATATCTTGCGAACATCATATCCATCTAAAAAATTAAGCAGCTCTCTGGAGTATTCGGCATCAGATAATTGTTTTTGTCCAATTTTTGAATCATAGTAATACTCTTTTATAACATAAAGCTGGTCATCTACTCCTTCTCCAACAAGTAATGCAGCTAATGGATTGGTTGTGCCATAGTCAACACCAACATAATACTCTCTCATTTTTGGCAGCTCTGATACAACATTATCTAATCTATCGAAGCAGTCATACACTGCGCCTTCTGCCATAACCCACTCGCCATTAATAAATCTTCTATACCACAAGCTACTTGGTGGTGCGTATTCTGCTTTTAATGAATCGACATACTTTTGGTCTAACGTATGGTTGTCATCTAACTCAAATGCGAAATTAGTTATATCAAGTTCAGTCTCTCTATCTAAAAACTTTTTCTTTAGCCAGTGATTAGGACTGTCTGGGTTAGTTGTTAAAAATAATTGTGCGTTAGGTACTCTTAATCTTGATAGCAGCATATTAAAAAACGATTCACTCCATAGTGTTACTTCATCTCCATAAGCACCAGCTAGTGTTAAACCACGTATTTTTGCTTCAGCTCTCTCATCATTAGCACCAACTATATAGATAGTTCTGTTGCCTATTTGTATTTCTCCAGAACCAGTACGAGTAATTAAACTGTTTGAACCATCTAATATCTCTGATAAAACATCAATAACGTTTCGTTTTAGCGTTCTTTCGGTCTTACCTACCATTAACAAGTTACCTTTAGCACCATTGTTACAAAATTCTATCCATCTAATAAGTGAAGATATTGTCTTACCAGATGATACTGAACCTTGCCAAACATTAATTCTTGCAGTCGAATCTAATATTGAATCTAGTTGTTTACCCTTCTGAAGATTTATCATCTCTTAAATCCTGTATTTGTTTTGCCAGTTCTTTTACTGGGTCATCTTGTGCTTGTGCAGTATTACGTTCTGTTCTACCCCACTTATCTGGAAATTTACGCTCTAATCTCCAAGCAGCAGCAGTCCAGTTCTTAGATGCAGCTTTACCAATTAAACCGACTAACATTGCTTCAGATTGTGCTTGTGCCTTTTTTACTGTGTCGGAAAATTCAACGTAAATCTCTTCTCTTTTACGTAATCTAGCTCTAGGATTCTTAATTAATCTCTCTTGTTCAGCTGCGCCACGCTTTAACCATTCATATATTGAATCACGATTGATGCCGACTAAGGCTGCGGTTGTCTCTATGTAATTACCAGCACGAAGATATTGTGCTATTTCTTCAGTTAATTCTTTTGTAAGTTTAGTTGGTCTGCCTGCCATGTTACGTACTCCTGTTACGTTAACGACTAAATCCTGTTTAGTCTAGCTATCTATTACCGCCATCCCCATTTCTTTCAGAACTTTCTGCGCTTCAAGGATGTCTCCGCTTGTAGCATTATATAACATATCTGTCATGAGTATGCACGCAGCATTAAAAAAGTCATTACCAGATATACCTACATTATTACGCTGCATCATTGGAAGTTCAGCAGTACCAAAAATACCATCGGTAATTGATTCCCTAAATTGTTTAAACTCTATTTCATCTACGCCATCTTCATACGAAAAATTAGCAGTTAAGAACGATATAAATATTTGCATCGCTTCTTTTATTTCTGTGGGTACTACTACTTCGTGATACTCTTCACTTGGCATATAAACCCTAACTCTTTTAATTGACCTTTAATTGATTCTGCATGTTCTGCGGAATCTGCTTCTATTTTTACGTAATGTACTTCTTTACCTAAATCTTCATCAAACTTTAATGGCGAGTTTTGGAACTCTTCCATTTGCATAATATCTTCTAAATCAAAACCAGTACCTAATAAGTTTTGTGTTGCAGCATTTATGTCTTGAAGTAAATCTAATAGCAGCGCTTCATTCCAGCTGCCATCTATTGTTAATTGATTTGATGCAACGATATATGCTTTTGCTTCTGCATCGGTTTCAAACTCAACTACGATAGTTGGTACTAACCATTCTTTTGTATCTTCTTCTTGCTTTAAATATTTTGGCATAGGTTCTTTACGTGCTGCCATATTTTGAAGTGCAGCAATTCTGCCATGACCAGCAACTAATGTATCAGTAACTTTATTAACAACTGGTAATTCTACAAATCCAAATCTTTTAATTGAGTTTTCTATCTCGGTGTAATTATGTTCTTTCGGATTATCCGCATCAAACTGAAAGAAATGTAATCTAGTCCAAACGTATTCTTTATCCATTTGTACATTCTACCTTAAGTTTACAAAATAGTACCTAATATAAAATAAGCGCATTGGATGTGCCGCTCATGTAGTTTTTGTAAACTGCATCATCCAGTGCGCTGCTAGCAGCTTATATAAAAGTTTTGTAGATATTTATTTCAAGTATTTACTTGGTTTTACTTCTATACCAGCTTCTATCTTGTTATACATCTCATCTAAGTTTCGACTAATTTGGGTATCTGCATACTTCTTTTCTGCATGTCTTAATCTAAATGAGTAGTAGAACATTTTTAAAATTGTAAATATAAAATAAAATACACCGCTAAATCCGACTAGATACCATCCACGCCAGTTCCAGTCTTGAATTAACCATGTACTTATAAATAGTTCTATCAACTAACACTACTCCCTTCTCTTATTTCTAAATAATCTAATACGTGTTGTAACTTCATAAAAGAATCTTCCATACAATAACAACTAACACAAATATTACATAAACAACTTATGCTTCTAAATGGATAATTTGGTTCTTGAAATGTATCGTTTTGAAAACAATAACATCGACCATCATCTACTTTAGTTTCTGTTGTGTAAACTATGTTACTTATATGTTTTCCCCTATGTAGTAACTAAGAACTTCTTAAACTTGTAGTATTGTTCTCCTACTTCAAGTTCTTTAAACATTGTCTTTGCGCTATTAAACGTTAACGCATAACCTTCTGTTTTTAGTCTCTTAGTTTTACCTCTTGCATATTTCCAATAGTAATAGTATTGATTCTTGTAATGCTCAAGCCCATACGTATCGCTACTGTATTCTTCCTCGTAAAAGTAAACATACTCAAGCTCTAACTTTGTATTTTCTATACTTTGTTTACCAGCGAAAGCTACTTCTTGCAACTCTTTGTACTGGTAATAAGCCATCGTACCTTCATCTTTACCTTTTTTATAGTCATAACCAGTTCTGAACGCTTGTTTTACAAACGCAACTGCCTTACCATCTTTGAATACTTCTACATCTGCTGGGTACATTACAAAACTTAACGCACCAGCTAAGAGATTATCTCCTTGAGAACTTCTCTCAGCATCTTTTTCAGCTTCCATAGAACCTACAACTTCGTAGGTATATCCATTTTCTGTAAGGAAGTCAGCGAACTGTTTGAACGCTTTAGATTTTTTCAAAAGTATTTTTACTTTTTCATCCATCCTTTTACCATCCTTTCTTACAATATAAGTGTATCACATTGTGTGATTTATAGTCAATAGCACTATAATTATTTAGCAGCAGTTTCTCTTTTGATTTCTATTTGTGATTTTACCATCTCTAAAGATACCGCATCTGTACCGATGCCATAGATTCTTAGTGTCTCTATCGCATTTTTAATTGAATTAAGTTGACCAGCATCTAGTGGTTTTAACTTAAATAATGTGTGTGAATTTGCCATCTTTTATATCCACCATCCTTCCCATCGCTCTTACACCTTTTGTAAATCCATCAAGGTATTCTCTCATTTCACTTGCTTTTAATCTTGGAGATATATCTGTTTCGCCACCAACACCATTTACTATTTGTGTTAATTTATATCCGCCATAAGCTATATCTAATTTATAAGCACCTTCTTTGTAAGGTTTGTTATTAAATATTGTATTAATATTATCTACTTTATTTAACAATTCGTTCTTAGCCATTGTTCTTCTCCGCTTCTATTAGTTTTTGTTCTAATTTAGATTTCATGATTTTTTTCCTATAACCATAACCACCACCATATTGTTCATCATATTTTTTTACTTCTTTTACTACTGTGCCACCAAAATGTTTAGCAGTATTTTCTGCATCTTGTTTGTTTGTTTTGGCGGAAAACCTTTGCTCTCCATTAAACCAATAAATTACTCTATACATTCCATCCTTCCTAACTTGCAGCGTAGTTTACTTGGTAAACATTCGCCATTGCTTTTGCTACTTGTGTAAAGTAGAATTTAAAATCCTTAGCTGGTCTGTTGTAAAAATCCATCTTCACAACATCGCTTTTTACACGCTCTTGTATTTTTTCATCCGCAGTAAATAAGAACTCCATGATTTCTGCCATCTTGTATTCATAGACACCAGCTTGACCATTGACATTGTATTCAACTGCGAACTCATCATTGGTATTAATTTTGTCTGTCTCATCAACAAACGTTTTTAACCAATTTTCAAACGCCATTACTTACCATCCTTTACATAATTTTTTTCTCGAAGGTCTTTTTCTTTTGCGTTAATTGTTAATCGCATTAACCCTTTGTAATCTAATACTTTTGTAAGATTTTCTTTATCTAAGAAATCTTGACTTTTGTCAAGTTCTTGAAAGTCTTTAATAACTTTTAGTTTTTTCTTACATTCTTTAATAGTTGTTTCTAACTCTTTTTTTGTCCAATACGCACTCATTAGTATATTTCCCCTTCCACTAACCATATATCTAATACTTCCTCAGTAAAGTTTTCTAAATTTTTCATTAGCTCTTTATTGATTATTTCATACTTTGCAACAACATCTGATAATTTATATGCTCTTGTATCTTCTGTAATTTTTTTGTTTTCCCAAACATTCAAATAAATTGCATACATTAAGTTGTAAAAATCAACTAACAATATATCTTTTGTTTGCATAGAACTTTGATTACCTTTTGTTTTTTTGGTTTTCAATTCTACTCTTGTTGCTTTACCTTCTTCTTTATATGCTTTTGCAGTAAACTCAATATGACCCAAGCCAATAAGTTTATATTGTATTGTGTCATCGCTTAAGACTTTTAAGTCTTGAACGTATTTGAATTGATTAGCTGCTATAAGCACCTGCTTTAAAACATTAATCATATTAAATGTTTTAATCATTTTTTAACCATCCTTTTTTATCATTACAATATAATTATATAGACTGTATCACATTATGCAACACTAAATAGATAAACTTGTTAATTCCAGTTCGTTTTGAGTTATGATATATCCGCCTTCATCTTTTAATTCTCGGACTTTGATTCCAGCAGCAGATTTAGAAGTGAAACTAAACACCTCTATTCGACCAGTTAGTGCAACTGCTCTTACGATGAAAACTTTGTCAGATTTCATGCTTTTATTGTAGCATACTGTGTGATTTTATCTATGAAAATACGAACATGGGTCTTTTGTGCAGCTGCCCAAACAATTTACGTGTTGTTTTTCATAAAGAAGTATGTTTATATCTTGTGCAACTAAGTTTGTATTTACCGAACTGTCATTAAATGCAAGGTTTGATAGTTCAGCGTTAGCTTCAATTAATGCAGCTAGACCCATTGATTTACATTCTTGAGATACATACATATCTGTATTAGGTATTAATGGAAATCCATCTGGGTCGTAATTACTATATGCGCTCATACTTTATTAAAATAATCTTTCTTCTCTTCTATAAATGTCGGAGTAAAATCAATAATTTTTCCGCCATACTTATCTTCTGCGAACTCATCGCCTAACTCAATATTTAAAATACCTTTTGTTTTTTTATCGAAGTGAACCTTCTCATGTGTTAAATATGACTTACGAGTTTTTTTATCTAGTTTCCAGAACGCATCGATGCCATAGTCATCTTCTAATAAATCTAAATCAACTTGTAAATATTTGATTAATTGTTTTGTCTTACCTGTAAAAATTGTTTGACCAGCTTCAGTTTCAAAAACCGCTTTTTCAATTACGTAATAACCTTTTTCTTGATAGTAATAGTTGCTTAATGTAACTTCTAACTCGTGAACGCCAGCTTCTAACTTAGGTGCTGGTGGTTTAGGTGGTGCGAACTCTGCTTTGTAAAATTTAACTCTTGCTTCCCATACTTCTAATATAAGTTTGGTCATATAAGCAATTTGTTTTTCTGATAAACCATAATGTATCTTGTTGAATATATCGTAAATCACTCCATCATAATCTTTGAAGTAATCAGCTGCTTGATAAAGTATTGGATATTCTTTTTTGAAATCAAGCTCTTTAGCTTTTCTATTGAACTTAGCTTTTAAATACTTAATGTGTTTTTGTCTTTGTGTCTGTAACGCAGAAAAGTTTGTATCGTGGTCAAGTATTGTCGCACATTCCATACCAGCAAGGAGACCTTCTCCTTTAAACTTCACATGCTCAAATACAAATGCCCATGTAATTCTTTTATTACACAAATCACATTGAAATTTTTTGTGATTCTCATACTGAACATATCCATACTCTTCTATGTCAGCAATAGCATCAGCTTGTGCTTCATCAGTAAGTTTTTGATTATGTCTATAATCTTCAACATTGACCTCTTCTTCAGCAACGTTTAAAACGAACTTTCTATCTTTTTTCATTACATATATAGTGTATCACTTCGTGATACTATGTGCAGCTTTTTTATATTTTTCTATTAGATAGTACGTATGCTCTTACTATTTCTGTTATTGCATATTGTCTTTGCTTTGCCGACATTCTAAAGTCAAGTACATCGTGATGATGATGACATAAAAATGCAACATTGTCTAAAGTGTCTCTTGATATTGCGCCACCCATACCAGCTGCGGTAATGTGTGCCATGTCTGTACCACGACTAGAACATTCTGCCCATTCACATACGCCTTTAGATTCTAAAATTACTGCTTCACGTAGCAGCTTCCTTCTTGCAGCTCTATCTTTTGGTGGCAGTCCACCATAAGGATATGTAAGCTCATCATCTAAATCATCTAGTTCGTTTTCATCCCACATTATTTTTGTATCTTATAACTACCAGTAAATTTAGACCACCCAGAATAAGTTGATTCTTTCATTCTCTTTAAAGTGTTTGTATCTACATCTTCATATTCTTTATAGTCTGGTTCTAGTTTTCCACTTCTTTTAAATGGTACGATTTGAGATATTGGAGTACCACGTGGTATAAATATTTCATCTTTGTCTCCAAATAAACATATTGTTGTATTCCATTCATGAAACTTATCAGTAGCATTCATACCAGCCATTACTTGCCAGTCGTTATTGTAATCAAATAATAAAGGCAGCTCATAACACGACCAGCCTTTTGGCGTTACAACTTTAATTGGACATTTAGCTTTATAAACAATATTTACTTTGTCGTGTGGTAAATAATCTTCAAATTGATTTGCTGGATGTCTATCCCAACTAAATCTACTATCTGGCGTATGCCATCCCCACTTTACACCATCATTTTGTAATATAACATCTGCCCACATTTTTAAAACAAAACCTTGACCGAACCACTCTATAAAACTTGGACAACGTTTTACTGTACCGCCTCTATCATATTTTTTCATACCTTGAGTAAGTAGTGGCATGTCTTTAAACCATTGCGGATATTCTAAACGACTTGGTTGTGGATATAAATCCTTTGGCATACCTTGTACCATTGATATAAACTGAATTTTATCTTGCAACTTTTTTCTCCTTTCCGCATCTCAAACAATATAATAATTTGTATTCTGCATGTTCGTAATTTAAGTCTCTAAATTGACATCCACTTTTATTGCAGTCATAAACTTCATTAACTTGATTTTTTAATTGTATTTCACTTAATAGTTTTGACCAGTTGTTTGCAATAGCTGGTGCAGATATTGTAACCTTCCAGTTCTTCTTGTAATATTTAATTACTTCTTTAAGCTGCTCTGGTGTAGCTTTAACTTCTCGCAGCTGCTTCAGTGCGCCATTAACTTTACCAAGTTCTCCTTTAGTAGCATTATTCCAGTCAATTTCTAATCCATTACACATTTCCTCAAAAAGTAAATCTCGTTTACGTGATTTCTTTTTCGTATCTGTTTCTTTGCTTTGTTTAATGGCTTTGTTTTGTACGACACCAGCGCTAGACCCTTGCGACTTAGATGCGCTACCCTTACGCACCTGTGCGCCACCTTGCGCAATAGTGGCATGAAGATAATACATATTTGATGTATAAGCATCTGTATCTTCTAAATATCTATGCTCTACTGTTATTGCGCCTATATCAATTAATTCATCTAAAGCTCTCTGCACTGTTCTTGTGCTGCAATACATGTGCTTTGCTAAATAACTTTGAGATGGATAACACGAATTGTTTTTTTCATCTGCCCTTCTTCTTAAGATGCAATATAGTCTTACCGCATTAGAACTTATCGGTGCGAATAATACTGCTTCTGGAAGAATTGCGAAATACTCTGATGCTTCTATTTTATTTTTCACAACGCCAAACTCCTCTGTCCGCTCTCATCAGAAGGTGGTTTACTTATTAACTTAAATGACCATTTCTTATATTTAGATTGTTCTGGTCTAAGTGTCTCAATATCCCATCCTTCATCTCTAAGTGTGAATATACTAGCACCATATCTTTTGATTCGCATGTCGAATGTAAACTCATCTCCAGTTACTTCTCCAAAAGTTTCAAGCGCCCATGCTACTTTATCTTCTTGTGATACCTTCTTGCCTTTACGCCTTGTCGGTATAACTTGTCCTCGTAGTAATTCCATTTCCCATCCTTTATACTTTTTCCTTTCTAGCTTCTTCGATAGTTTCTTTTAACCATAATGGTTTACCATCAATTACCATATCTGGACTTGGCAGCCAGTGATTGCCAATTTTTCCACGCCTAATCCAAACGTAAACTGTTCTTAATTTAACGTTAAACATGGCAGCTATATCTTTACATGTTAAGTAGTCCACTCCTACTCCTTCCTTTTGTAAAATTTATTATAACAAGTGTTGCATATAATGCTACAAGTTCTATAATATTACTCATGACATTAGAAGAAATAAAAAAGAATCTAACTGCAACTGCTAAAGCGTTTGCAAGTGCCAAAAATGTTGATACTAATTCAATTATGTTATTGTCAATAGCACATGCTCTAGTATTGCTTTTAGAAAATGTATTAGAAAAAGATAAGAAGGATGGTTATAAGAATGAGTTATACGAATCAAAATCAGAAGAAGAGTAGTTTCTTAGATGACTATGTAGGTGTCGATGAGTTAATCGAACAAATGAATGATAAATATCCAGAAGGTGTTTTGAAATCAGAAATAATTGATATATCAGATAGCTATGTAGTGTTTAAAACAAGTTTCTTCATAAATAGTGAAGCACCACTTAAATGCACTGGACACGCTAGAGTTGAAAAAACTCCTGCTAATCCGCATTGGTTTGAAAAAGCTGAAACTAAAAGTCGTGGAAGATGTTTACGTGTACTTTTAAGTGCTGGTGTTACTAAAGAAGAAATGGAAGATGTAGATTTGCTTAACGCAGATAAACCAGTTAATAAGACTGTTGGACAAGTCAATAATCCTATTGCAGCCCATTCTAATAGTGCAGTTGATGCGCTAAAAGAAGTTCAGCAGTCTGTTACTGGTGGTAAATTATTACAACTACTTAATGATTCATTAGCAGAATGTGAATTACAACAAGTAAACACATTATCAAGTGCTAAAGAAGAATTACTAAAATTAGGTGGTGCAGATTCAGTATTATTAGCTAACACTATTAAAGAAAGATATGCTAAAATAAACGCATAACATTTATTTCCCTTTAAATGTATATAGTACGAATCGTTTAACCATCCTTAAACGATAAAGAAAAATCCGACTAGCGATAGTCGGATTTTCTTTTTGTATTGTACCCCTACAATACGATTTCACGTACAAATGTCTAATCCATCACATTGTGCTTTCGTTAGACATTCAAAGTAAAGATGGAAAGTTTTACCTTTCTTTATTACTTAGACCAGCGCTTTACTGGCTTAGTATGAGTATAACAAAATTTTTTTTTATTGTATATCGATAATTTTATGTCGCAATTTTCATGTTCACATATTCTGGTGTCATAATTCTTTTTAGGTTTACGACCCTTGATTCCATGCTTTCTTGCGTATAAAGACATTAGCCTTTAGGTATATTGTTACCGAATTTAATTGGCGCATCTTCGATGGCATTCTGAAGCATAGAAAGCATTGCAGTGATGAATGCTATTCCTGCGGCAGCAAGAACCTCGACATCCATAAATCCTGCTTGAGAAGCTAATATGATTCCCAACGAACTTTGTATGCCAGTTCTAAGTCCACGAATTAGTGCGTTTTTCCAGTATTCCAACTTTACTCCTTCGTTCCTAATCGTACCGCTGGATATTCGACTGTTGTCCAGCCTTTCTCTGGATGCACAAACATTAACCTTTGTGTAGGTCTGCCTTGTGCAGCTAGATTTTCCAGCGCATAATGGTTACTACTTTCTGTACTGCCGCTACAACGTACTGTTATACCATTAAATTCTTGTTGATAAAGCTGATGCCAATGACCAAAAGCTACATCTTTAAAGTCTGGCATCTGCCCATCCATTGCCGCTGCTTTCCATCCTAATACCTTTTTGCGAACTCCATAGAATGGAATACCTAAACTTCCACGTATTTGGTCTCCATGTATAAGCATGCAACTATAATTACCAATTCTATCTACTGTGTACCACGCTCTATCTCCATCTCTACCTTCTGGAATATCCCATGTAATTCTTTTCTCATCTGCAAGGATTAGTCTTACTGTTTCATATAAAAATCTATCGCCATTATCTTCATAATGATGTTGACCAAACCTACCTAGCCTTCCATGATTACCAATTACTCCAGCGAAGTGTACTTCTTCAAAATTAGCTAACATTATTCTTAAAAAATCTGCCATCATAGTTGCACCATTTTTAAATATTTGTCTGTAAAGTCCAGAATCTACTAGCCACTGTTGACCAGCGAATATATCTGTACCTTCAATAATGTCTCCTAACGCCCATATATGTACTTTTTTTACTGGATGAGAAGCTCTTTGTATATTTGTAAGTTCAACAACTTTTTCTGCGAACTCTGCTACACGACTAGCTGCAATATCTGAATTATAAGATGCAGTAATTTTACCTAATTGCCAGTCTGATAAAACTGCTACTGCTACTTCTTCTCCTTTTCTTCTACCATCTTTTTTTGGTGCTTTTATTTTTGGTATTTCTATATCTGCTATTGCATCTTTAACTGCATTTTTTACTGCAAGTTCTAAGTCATCATGCCTATTACGCATTTTGTCAATTTGTTTATGTAAACGTGTAATAGTTTTTTTTAAATCTTCTACTTTATATTGTTCTTCGGATTCTTCTACAAAATCATTTAGTTCATTGGTCATTTTCAGCCTCTACTCTTTGTACTATTAAATCAAAAATGTATCTATGAGAATAAGTCCAGTTACATTTTTTTATAAGATAATCGCATAGTGTTCTTACACTTACGCTTGGGTTGTCAATTTTATATTTGACTACTGATTCTAATTGCGCTGCGCCTTCTTCGGTTTTCCAGATAACATGTTCTTGTTTTTCTTCAACGAACTTGTCTAAATCCTTTTGAATTTCCTCAAATCTTCCGCTCTCCGAATTGACCATTTGCTAACCTTCCTTTTTGGTTTTTTCCATTTAGGACTAGCACTTGTAATCCACTCGTACATTGCATCTCCGCAGCACTGTGTTGCTTTATGGTCTCGATGACCAGTTACCATAATCTTCTTGTTGTATTTCTTTTCTATAATCTCAACAAGATTTTCTAATGCTTCTTTTGCATTATCGTTTGGTTTATCTGGCACGCCACCTAACCATACAACACTTAAAAATGTTCTATTGATTTGTGATTTACCAGAATGTGCAGAATAAACACCGAATCCTCGTAAGTCTATTATTTCGTTACTTACATTAGATATTGCGAATGAATATCCTATATCATCCCATCCCCTACTTTGCATGTGGTCTTTTTGAATATTTTGTAAATATTTAAAGACATCATCTATGTCATTCATGGATGGACTTCTCGCAGCGCCTGTATAGTGGACTGTTAGTCCTTTTGTATGAGTTTCATTAACGTAACTACGTTTTCTAGGTTCACTTAAACCAGCACGTTCTCTTGTTATGATGTCATACATTAATCAATATGATACCAGATGTTGTGCTATTTTTTGTGTTTTACTATATATTGTGTATCACTATATTTTACAAGCATCTCCGCAGTCATCAGAAAAATCTTTAGATGTATCTACAAATTCTGGGTTGTCTGTAAACATATTGTCTGGAAGTACGAAGTCATCTTCCATTACATTAAAATTGATACAAGCGTAGCAATACTTATGCCAGCAATAATCCAGCCATAAATTTCACTTCTTGTAGGTCTTGTAGCTAAATCCTTTTGTATCTGGTCTAGCTTTTCAAATAGTTTGTCGATGTCTTTCATAATTTGTTGTGTCATTTCTTTTTGTGTGTAGTTATCAGCCATTGCAACGCTCACTTCCATACTTGCAATTACATATTTGTATAAAAGAATTATCTTCTTCTGTTTTTACCATGCACATTATCTGTTACCACAACATCCACCACCGCAGCAGTCCATGTTACCCACCTACCTTAAATAATATTTCTCTAATTACTTCTTCTATAATAACTAAGTTTTCATTGAATCCAGATATTGAATTTTGATATGCTTCAACTTGTGCTTTAAGTGTTGCTACTTCTTGTTGTAAATCATTAACTGTTTTAAATAACCATCCAACTAATGCAGCTAGACCACCTTGTAGTATTTGACTTAAATTTATTTTAGCTTCCATTAATCGCCTTTCCTAAAATTTATTGTTAATAACCAAATACTAAATGAAACTATAATCATAACACCTACAATATCACGTGAACTACCTGTCATCGTAAGCCATCCGATGCTAAATCCCAAAAGTGTAAAGATTTGTGCGAATGTCTCTTTTACTATTGATTTAAACCAATTAAATATTTTACTTATCATTTAAAACCTTCTTGTGAATGGTGCAGCTATGATTTGCGATACAATAATTATCGGTACTACCGCTTCGCTGCTCTTTTTCTTTTGGTCAGTAGTCATATCCGAACCAATTTCACTTAAATTAATTTCGCTTATGTCTATGTCGATAATAGCACCTATTGGGTCAGCTATGAATAATTCAGTCTGGATTTCTACTACTGAATCCGCCAGTGTGTAAGGTTGACTGGAATCATCTGCATTTTCCGCAGCTCTTGTTATAAACTCATCAACTGCTGCTGCTACGTTTTCATCTTCTTTTGCTATCTCTGCGGTTTTAATTACATCTTCTGAACTTACATTAAGGACTGTTGCAACAACTTCTACTTCTTCTTCTGTTAGTTCTTCTACATCTTCTACAACTGAAGATACAACTTGTTCTACAACTTCAAGTACATCTTCGCTAACTTGGTCAAGATTGTCCACTCCGACATCAGCGATTTCTTCAACGATTTCAATTTTAGTTTCTGTGTCAAGTGTTTCAACATACTCTTCAATTATTTCTTCTTGTTCTTCTTCAGTTTCAACGCCAGTAATTTCTACTGGGATTTCTACTATTTCTTCCAGCTCTTCAACTTCAATTAATACTTCTTCTGGTATCTCATCTTCCCCAGCGGTTTCTACTGGGAGTTCTTCTTCCCCAGTGGTTTCTGCTGGGAGTTCTTCAGTAGCTTCTTCAACGAGTTCTTCCTCTGGTAAGTCCAAAACATCAAGTCCATCTTCTGGTATGTTTTCTTCAAGTTCTTCATCTTCAATAATTATAATAACAATATCATCTGGTATATCAAAAACTATTTCTTCTTCTTCTGGAATCTCAATTAATAACATTGTGTTTTCTAATTCTTGTATAGTTTCAATTAGTTCTTTTACTTCTTCTATTTCTTCATCAGATAAATCTTCTAAACTTATATCTTTTAAAACTGTTTCTTCTAGTTCTGCTTCAATACGTGCAGCTTCTTCTTCTTCACGTATCTTTTCTAATCGTTCTTCTTCAGCGATACGCTCTTGTTCAGCTATACGTTCTTGTTCTATACGTTCTTGTTCTAATCTTTCTTCTTCAGCTATACGTTCTGCTTCGATACGTGCAGCTTCAGCAGCAGCTTCGGCAGCTTCTCTGTTTCTGCGTTCCGAATCTAACTCCCAATAACCAGTTTCGGATTCGTTTTTATCTCTTTCCCAGTCAAGTGCAGCCTCTATTGCTTCTTGTTTTTCACGTTCATTACGCTCACTATTAGTTTCGTAGATGCCAGTTTCTTCAAAATTAAGTTCTTCTTCTGTTGGCGGTAATGTGGTCGTTGTAGTAGTAGTAGTTGTCGTAGTGGTAGTAGAAGTAGTCGTTGTCGTAGTCGATGTCGTAGTCGAAGATGTGGTGCTAGAAGTTGTTGTCGAACTAGATGTCGTTGTAGTATTTCCATCATCATATATATAGTATAAATCATCTACTAAAACATAATCACTAAAATTCATTTCTATGCGCCAGATTGTATAACCATCTGGTGCAGTATAAGTTTCTGTAAAATCTTGATAGCCGCCACTAATAGAATGAGTTACCCAGTCTGGGTTAGAAGATGTACCGCTGCTATCTTTAATAAATACGTTGTAACTCCATTCGTTATTAACCGCACCTACTTTAAATCCTATTTCAGTAATATCTGTTTGTGAATATGTTATTTGTAACATTCGGTTACTAACACTATTCATATTGTAATTAATTGAATAACCAGTGGTACTATATTGACCTGCCCAAGTATTACCTATTTCATAGTTTGTATTTGTATCGTTATTCAAAGACCAATTTGTAACGCTTATTGTTGATTGTGTAAAACCATTACTATCAAATGGTTCATTGACTGTTACATCAGCTGCGTTTGCTGGTGCTATTGGATATATAAGCATCATTACAATAAGTAATCTGGCAAGTGTATTGAATTTGTGCAGCATGTTGTCTTTCTATTAGTTATGCCGCTAAAAAAAAATTATAGCATTATTTATGCTTCGTTATATACAACGTTGTTTTTTATTTCCTTAAATAGTTTTTTTGGTTGTCTGTTAAATATATTTTTAAACTTTTTACTTGTGCCACGTTTTTGATAATTAACTATTCCATTATTAATGCGACAATAATTTGTAAAAATTTCTCCAGCTGAAAAATAGCATAATTCTACTGGTTCGCTAAATACTAATTTATATAATGGTTGACCTTTTATAAAGTGTGCTTCTTCTTTATTTGTAAATGTCCATGCGCTGCTTAATGGTCTTGCCATTTTATTTATATCTAATACTGCTTCTATGTATCTAAGATTTGATATACTGCTTTTTGTTTCTGTTGCTTGTAATCCTACAATATTCATTGTCATGGGTTTTTCACTCATAAAAACATAAGGACTTACTATTTGAAACTGTGGTTCATTTTTATTCATCCATGTATCTATGTGTGTATCTAATAAGGTATCTAAACTCCATAAATTATCATGGATTAAATCTGTGCTACTAGCTTCAAAACCATCAAAAACATATTCTTCTGTAACTTGGTTATAAAACCAGTTAGGTTTAATTTTTAAATCGTAAGGTGTTGTAATATATCTTGCTTGTTGAGAAAACTTACCAACAACTGGACATTTCGCTAATATTGGATATTTTTCTGGATTATCAAATATTGCACTAGGCGCATTAACTAATGGACTTATTGTCCAATAGACTTTAGTTTTGCTCATGCAGTTAGTTTAACTAGGTTCGTTATATATTTCTGGTACTTCTGGTAAAAAATTAACTGGTATATTATCTTGTTCTCCATCTGGTTCTTCAACTGGATTTGGCATATTGTCAAGTGTATCTGAAATCCAATTTAAAACCGCAGCTCTATTTTCAAAATAGTAAATTCCTAAATGTGCTTCTACATTAACACTTACTTTCTGTTCTCCTAATTCATCTCCAGTAACTGGATTAATCCATTCTGGTAAGGTTTGTTCAAAAGATTTAGCTGGTATTTGTACTTCGACTGTTGGGTATCGTTTAACGCTTACAAATGTATCAATAGTGTTATCGTTTATTGTATCTTCATCAGTAGCGCCAAAATTGTCTAACCAATTACGATGAGATTCTATAAGTGGGTTATACCAAATATTCATTATGCACCATAACCGCCACCAGTAAGAACTCCGCCATTTCCTGCATTAGAAGCAGAACCACGACCAGAACCTGTTGAACCACCAGTAGATGCAACTGTGCCATTATTAGTAAATGTACCTGCACAAACTGCTACTAAAATACCACCGCCTGTACCGCCACCACCGCCAGCTGATAACCTTGATGTACCACCTGTTTGTCCACCACGACCTACTGTTTGTAGCGAACCACCAGATGCTATTGTTATATTTCCTGTTGCATAAATTGCCAACGAAGCAGATACCGAACTACTATGACCACCATATCCGCCTCTACTATCGCTACCATTATATGAATTATTTGAACCCCCACCGCCAGCTGGGTTACCATTTCCACCAGTACCGCCTGCATCAGCAGTCCAATATCCCCATTTTGTGTGTCCAGATGCGCCACCACCGCCACCATTTCGTGAGTAAGAAGTAGCTGTACCACCACCGCCGCCACCGCCTGAG
>Ga0209404_10000307_pt1 | contig 39297 bp, 41 predicted proteins | sample TroAtlMetagenome_2_FD_187447 | JGI IMG/M metagenome (GOLD analysis project Ga0209404, IMG submission 187447) | Marine eukaryotic phytoplankton communities from Atlantic Ocean - Tropical Atlantic ANT8 Metagenome (SPAdes) (version 2) | ecosystem: Environmental > Aquatic > Marine > Oceanic...
ATTATCGGTATAAAGTACATTGAGATTATATCTAAATGGCAACGATTACCACCACAGAAGAAGCCTTGAAAAAATCCGCAGAGCTTCAGGAGCTCAAGGAGAAGGAGATGGAGACCCGTGCCAGGAAACAGGATGAAAAGAAACGCCAATCTAAATGTGCTGCGGTAGGAAAGATAGGCAAAGTGGGCATTGTATTAGCGTTGGGATTACTTGGGCATACCATAAAACAGAACGAAAAACTTCAGCGCGATTTGACACCACCACATAGTAGTATAGAGACAGCTGTTCTAACCAACATGACAGATGAGCTAGCTACACTGCGCAAACAGAACGAAGAGTTACATAAAGCTCAAGACACGCTCAACAAACTAATCGAGAACAATCCAACCAAATCGACACAGCCCTACGCAAAGGAGGTGTGGTTACATAAAGAAATAGCAAAGGCGAAAGGTGAGGAGGTGGAAAAAGAAGATACCAGCAAGGCCGTTGTAAAGTCCAAAGGACGTAAAAAAGGAGGGTACTTTAATGAACACTTTAGTTTAACTTTTTAATTATATTATTTTTCGTCATCTGATTCTACAAAACTATCAGTCAACTTACTAGGCGTTGAACATGCCATCGCCCATTTCTTGGGATGCATGTACTTCTTGATAACCGCATTCACCTTTTCCAACGTACAGCTTTGTACTGCGGTCTTCCACCCATTCCATTCTTCCAAGCCGCGTTTACCATTGGTCAGATGTCTGTGGAATACGGACGTTACAGCCTGCCAATCGTCTTGTTCCAACGTGCGCTGACCCAACAACTCCGCTTTTGCATTCTTTAATTTCTCAGCGTCGAGCCCGTGCGTGCACCACTTCTTTACTGTCTTAACCAGGTCTTTGATACCGTTTTGAGCGAGGCTAGGTGTGAAGGTTGCTTGCACTACTACGAAACTTGGAGCATGTTGCTGGTCTTCTTGTGACGCGTATACACCATAGGTACCGTTTTGTTTCCCGTGTAATTCTCTCAATGTCCACATCAGGTCAGATGTCATACCACCTCCCAACGATTGAACAGCTATCGACAGGGCCACGCCGTCGTTTTCCTTGTCGTACTGTACCAAGTTAGTAGATTGTCCCATCATTACCATGGAGGTACCAGAACCACGCATGAGCATAGGATTAAACTTGGTATCGACAGTCGGTTTGCGTAGCCATGTGCGTCCTGCTTCTGGTACCGCTGTGTTGATGTAGGCAGAGTTAAAGGCAGTCTTCAACATCTTGGCCATCTTTTCTGCCTTGTCCAAGTGGTCGGACGGGCATGCCAATGTACAGTGTACCACTCCTGCTGCCTGAATATAATCCTCGTAGAAGTCGTTCAAATGGCCCTGGCCAACCCTTCCCATCTTGCTTGCTTTGTATTCGAGGGTTTCTTCGTACGATGTATGGATAAACATCTTGTTAATAAGGTCTTCCTTCACCTTGTATTCGTTGTTCTGCTTTAGGGCTGCCAACTCTGACATAATACTTCGTTTGGATATCATAAATACTTCTGGGCTAAATGTAGTATTCCGTAGCAACCCGTTCACTACAAAGTTCATGCCTTCAACTACATTTTCAGGATTGTTAAAGGCGAACTCGAAGTTGTAATTGTCATGACCTTTATTACAAGAGACATCAATTCCCATGGAATCTAGCTTGTTGTTGATTTCTCCAGCTCTATATGTCTTGTTCTGAAACTCACACTGTTGTAAGAACATAGAATCAAACATATTGGCGTTGAATCGCTGGTCGTGTGGATATGGTATAGTAATATTGACATAGATACTGGAGCCAGTAGTCTTTAACGTTTGAACGTGGAAGCCGTTGTGTTCCGTTTCAAATGAATGCACATCCCATTCACATTTTTCAGGGTTGCTACGCATTTTGACCGCTTTACTCTCAACGGTTTCCAACGGTGAAGTTTCCACTTCACGTATAGCATGGTCCCTTGGTACTATAGAAACAACCGTTACTTTTTGTTCCTTCAAATATTTAGACACGCAGTTGGTCAAATCTTTTGTGGTTATCTTTTCCAAGGTAGCAACTCGTTGAACAATATCTTTCCAGTTTCCTAGAGCAGCAGCCTCTCCTAGAGCCATAGTCGTCGTGTGGATATTGGTATACGGAGATACAGTCCATTCTTGTCTAAGAGATGCCCTGGCAGCCTCCAGTTCTGGATATTCTATTCTCTGAAGCCCATTCACCATAGAGATAAGTTGCTTTTCACCCTGTTTCAACTTGGAAGGATTGGCAACGGACCCGTGTAAACACCACATGTATGAATCTACTTGCCTTGGGGCGTAGGAACCTACATTATGCATGACTCCCTGGCGCAGCACATCGGTCTTACGACCCGCGTTACCGTTGGAGATGATTCGTGATAGTATAGACATGCATATTGATTCTTTCGTATTTGCTGGAGGGCTAACCCAGGTTAAGCACATCATAGCGCACGGGGCAGGCATGCTTAACTGTATACTACGCTTACCAAGTTGTACAGGTTCTCGTGGAGCAGGTTTCTTGGCCAACGGTGGCGGAGTGATATGACCGTATACACGCTCAAAATGGTTAAGCACGTGTGGTGTGTGGACATTCCCCACTACGATAAAGGTTGCGTTGTTAATTTGGTAGTAGGCTTCTCTAAATTTCTTCATATCTTCTGCTGTCGTATTGACTATATCACTTCTTCTACCTATGGTAGATATATGATATTTGGAGCTAAGATGAGAGCACATTTGAGCCATGGTAAACAGTTGGCCTACGGCTTCCGTGTCGCGCTCTTTCTCGTTGAGAACTGCCATCATTTCAATTCCTATACCATCGGAAGGAACTGCGGAAGTTAAAAACCGATGCCCGTCTATCTCAATAAGGTCAGCAATATGCTTAGCATCGCCAAAGTCATAAAAACTGGTAGCATCTTCGGTGGTCATGGCGTTGTCTTCATGGCCTCGTTTTTCGAATTCCCAATACTTTCCACCATCAATCCGAAAGGACATGTGTTCAATAAAATGGGCAATTCCCTTGCCACAGATACCATCTTCGTTCGACGAGCCGGCGTTTACTACGCGCATGTATCCACATATTGGGGCGGTATGCATTTCAACAACCAATACGCGTAACCCGTTTGGATACTCAAAGTGTTCGGCTTTCAAACCATTAGGTAGGTCAATAGATTCTGAGGTTGGTGTAGACATTTAGTAATAAAAAATCAATTATATATACATCAATTTATTAAACTCGTTCTCTTAGCGCTAGCAGCCGAATAAGGCACTGAAGGGGCAACGCTACCGGATGTTTCTACCAGTAGCACGCGTGTTATAGCGCGCATTCTCACTCTATATACATCAATAGGACGTGTGTTTTTGGTACACAAGAGTATTGCCGTGGGTACCATCTGGTAACTCTCCCAGGTGCATATGATATTAGCATCAGCGTAGTTCGTATCCATGATAGAATGCCTCGCACTCTGCCTTTCTTGGCCGTCGGATTCTTTAACCCATATGTTAACACCATCATTGAGAACTTCGGTTACAATGCGTTTAGGATTATACATCCATTTGCGTTTTAGTTTTGTAGCTGGTGTGAATCGTTTGTATGCTTCTTTCTCCTCTTTATTCGAAACATATATTTGAGCATCCGGATACGTCTCCATACAGGCATCAGCATACGATATCTTAGTGACATCGGTACACATAGGAAACGCGGGCATCATACATTTAATCTTGTGCCTAGTGACAGCATAGTCATAAAACACCGAACCGCGGACCTCGCCCAGTTCCAACTTTCCAAAAATAGCTATAGGCTTTGGACCCTTGGCGAATTCTACCCAGTCCTCCTGTGAAAAATTATGAGCATTCCCAATTATAAAATCGCCTTCAGGAACTTCCATAGTTACAGTTGGGTAAGAATATAGCCTCCACCAATGCATCTTGTCGTCTACATGCTTAAGCACTACCGGAGTGTCTACCGTACCGACTGGTAACGGTGTAGGTGGTGTATTGACAAAAAATTCAATACCATCCAACCATTTGATTATAGTTTTTGTATTCTCTATATCATACACAGTTGCCCAGCAATTACCAACGCGTTGTATATATTTGGTACTACTCCCTTCGCTAGTGATAGGAACACAAGTTTTACGGCCCAGCTTCTTTACAAAGGCATTTGCTTTTTCCAAATCTTCAATCTGCTTATCATCCGGTATCATACGACCTATACTTATACACAGGCGTTTGTAATCGTTTATGTCAGCTCTATACATGAAATCAGGCCCCTGTAATAAAATAGACTCTGGTTGTGTGGCTATTCTGTCCCATTTCTGTTTGATAGCAGCGTGTTTGTCCGATTTCATTTGGTCGATTAGTTTACGGAATTCCAAAGGATTCTTCCTACCACGTGTAGGAAAGCGGGTCTGTAACCATCTATAGTCCATGTAAAGCATCAGTTTCAGTGGCAATTCCATATAGGAATAGAAACAATTGGCGAGCTTGACATCGTACGGGTCCAACAGATAAAGATGAGCGCTCGTATTGGTAGATACCAGGTGCTTGACCTGGGTTTTATAATTTTCACGGTTAACTGTCATCCAGTCTGCTTTACGCCACCTTTCCTTGATGAATGCCTTCATCATTATCCAACCCTTTGGAGCATGTACACGGCTTTTAAACGGGGCACTGAACCAATCAATGAATGGTATTAACTCTTTAGCGTTCAGCTGAGATATATTCAACCAATCAATACCTTGGATGTAGTATGATTTTGGTCTATTCTCTGGGTCTACGTACCCTATATTCTTTAACACGTGCGCGCTAGAACCCTGGCGACTAGGTGTTAGTATAAGGTCATAAGTTACACAGGGTATGATAGATGGCAGCCAACCTGAAGCTACAATGACATCTTCTTCAGGAGGTTTGTAAATGTTTAATGTTTCGCCCTCTTCCTCCATCATCTCATATATGGCTTCCTCTATCGCTTTCGATTCCGTTTTACCAGATAACCATTGGCTAACACGGCCCTTAACCTTTTCTTTGATGGCTTGTGGTATATCCTTCATAGCAGGGTAGCGTTGCATGAACCAGTATCGGATAAGGTCAGAGTTCTTATTCTTAGAAGGTTTACCATTACGTTGTAACATAACGTGGGAGTTACCCGTTCTATGGTCATAGTGGAATATTTTTTTGATACGCCACATCTTTTGATATACTAAGGTTTCTATTAATACCCTCTCTTATTCGTATCGGATACTATCAGTATAAAAAGACTACATATCATGTTAGATGCATTGGCTAGTTTTTATACTGCTACTGGCCTGTGTCCATGCTAAGACTTGTTCAAACCATGACGGATGTTCTGGTGATTCTATATCTGATAGCTCGTTGACATGTAACGGTGGTGAACGGTGCTGTAAAGATACTAAGTTCACATGCACTGCCAACTCATGTACGGTTACCATTAAAGGTGGAGGTCATGACCAGTTTCGAGGAGGTATCATCTATGCCATGGATGCTACTGCTCTACATCTTAAATGTCAAGCTACTGGTTCAAGAGAGTGTAAGAATGCTAAAATATTCTGCCCCATGGCTGGCAATTGTATATGTGATGGGTGTCCGTCCAACGCCAAAATGTATTGCCCCACTGGAATTTTATGTTCTCCCGGTGGCGCAACAGTTGTCAACATGGATAAATATATTTGTAAAGGCACGGGTTCCAACATGTATTGCCCTGGCATAGATGAGGAAATAGAGGTATGTGGTACACAAGATGAGTGTACTAGCTTAATATGGGGTGTCAATCACATGTCTATGAGTTGTAAGAACTCTACAGGACATTATAATAGACCACGGTGTCCTTATTACTATCAGGATAGATACGATAATACAGTATACAATTATGTGAATGTAACCATCCCCACGTATGAAGATGCTGCCAAACCATTAGTAGATTTCTGTAAAGAATCTATTCCATGGAGACAATTATTACAGAAACCGAATAATAGAGCATTTCAAATCAAATCATGGGACGTAGGATGCGAGAAAAAAAGGTCCACATTAGCTAAATGTAAAACAGCCTGTAACAATGGTTGCTGTGGCTCTACATGCGCCAGTAATTCATGTAGTGGTGGGGGATGTTGTGCCGCGTCCAAAAATATATGTATTGAGGCATGTAAATTCATGTTTAATCCCACAACTAAAAATGTTATAAACGTTGATAACGTAACAAACGTAACAAATATAATAAACAAAACTCATTGGACGAACAAGACACATTGGACAAACATTACAAATAATATTACATTGTACACTAATAAAACCAGATGGATAAATAAAACGCACAACATTACAATATACACTAATAAAACCAGATGGACAAACAAGACACATAACATTACATTGTACACTAATAAAACCAGATGGACAAACAAGACACAGAATGTTACCCTATACATTAATCAGACCAGGTGGTTTAATAGAACGCAGAATGTTACCATATACATTAATCAGACCAGATGGTTAAATAAAACACAGAACGTGACTAGATATATTAATAGAACAAGGTGGTTAAATAAAACACAGAACGTGACCAGATTCATTAACAAGACCAGATGGATAAATAAAACGCACAACATTACTAGATTTATCAACAAGACCCGTTGGACGAACAAAACGAGATGGACCAATAAGACTAGGTGGTTTAACAAGACCAGATGGTTTAACAGAACAAGATGGACAAACAAGACTAGGTGGGTAAACAAGACTAGGTGGGTAAACAAGACAGCGAATCAAACACAGGCTTATGCCCCGACTGTGGTGCCCAAGTGGGAGAACACAAGTGGGAACGAAAGTCAACCTGGGAGCAAAAGTGCTCCCGACAGACCAGATTCGCTCCAAGGTTTTGTAATCTGGGGCTCGCTTCTGTTCATCGGTTTTATGGGTGGGTGCTTCTTTAGTTATGCCGTGTACAAATTTAAATCATTTATCGATGAGTGGTTTGGCTGTTGTGACATTGGAGACTTGATGGAAACCGATACACCGCCGCCATCTCCCAAGAATCACCGACCCAAACCGATAGAGATAGTTACACACCCTAGGGTAGACTCACTCCGTAAGAGGTCGTTGTCCAATTCACCGCGAAAACGTGCATTAATTTGATTTTTTTACCACTACCGGCTTAAATATAAAGTCAGCGATAGCCTTTGTATCTGGATGCGTGAGAGTATCGGAATATGCGAATATTATATTAACGTTGAAATCCCGCCCGTCTGCCTTCCTCGTATACAAATCTGTCCATTCCTTTATGTTGTAAATTTTTACAACACACGAGAAGAATTCATTCACAACGTCCGGTGAGAAGTTCTGTTTCAGACACATGTCTAGTTTTTCTGAAGGTGTGTCTTTAAACTTTGCATCCATAATTGCGCTTGTATGGCTAATTGGAGTATAAATACTGCGTTTCTCAGACCATACAAATGCAAATCTTCGTAAAAACTTTAACGGGTAAGACCATAACACTGGACGTGGAGCCAAGCGATACCATCGAAAACGTTAAGAACAAAATCCAAGACAAGGAAGGCATCCCGCCGGACCAACAACGTCTAATCTTCGCTGGAAAGCAGCTAGAAGACGGCAGAACCCTCAGCGATTACAACATACAAAAAGAAGCGACTTTGCACCTTGTATTGCGTCTCCGCGGTGGAAATTAAAACACTATTTAATTATTAAAATATATATCAATATGATAAGAAGCTTTATTACAAATACTCTATCAAATACTCAACCTTCGGAAGACCCTTTAAGAACATGGAAGAAGCAGAAATCTATGTCGGATGGTAAATCTGGAGCCCATGTATACCTCGTAAAGAAAGCAAATGTGCTTGGTGTACTGAAACTATACCCTGGTTCACAATTGCGAAGAAGCGTACGTGATATCGCCATGACTGTTATATTACCGGACGAAATATCACCTCACGTGTTCGAGTATGGCGTTCACAACGGCCGCCCCTGGATAATAATGGAGATGTTAGACGGGCATGAGCTATATGACTATCAACCCCAAGGTACCAACCGTGACCTCGAAATACTTTCCAGCATCTTGGTAGCGTTGAACTCATTCGATAAAACTGTCCAGGAAGTATACAATACAGAGCATAGAGATACACTTCAACCCTGCCATAGAGACTTGCACCCACATAACATTTTTATTTGTGGCAGTGTTGCGAAGCTAATTGATTTCGACCTGGCAATATCACCATTTGACGTCCTCAGAGACACGACTTCAACGCATCGTCAGCAGGCATTACATCACCCGTGGTTGGATTATATGTTGGGAAACTATTCACAGTCTACTGAGAAGTATGTTCACTGGTCTAATTTGTTTGATAGTGTACCGGCTTATATTCGAAACGACTCCGATTTGTTTCAATTGTACAGTGTCTTTTCTTACTTTTCCAAGTTCAATCCAAAGTTGAAACCGTTATTGCTCAAGCTAAAGAAGCCTCATACACGTAGGGGGTTTCTACGAACAACTGCTAGTTACTTGGAAAAAGTTATAGTTCGGTCTCTAAGTTTTTAACCGTCAGGTCCGCAATGCGTTCTTTAGCTTGTGCCGCCACTTCATCGGCTCGTTGTCTGTCGGTCGTGATTGCCTGGTGATTCGCTTTAACAAATGCTTGTATTTGCAACCAGCATTCGTCTGATTCACCAGATACCTCGACGACAAACTTTTTAGCGAATGGATAGTCGCCATAAATCTTTGCTTTCCACTTGTTGTCACCAATCGACACGGCATGTAGTTTCGTGTAAGTTACCGAACCGTGTTCTCTGATGATGTGGAAATCGTTTATAACGTCATCGTCTATGAATAGATTACCATTGTGTGGGTTTACTAGATGCTGCGGTATTCGTGGCTCTGGTTTCCAGGTGACACGTCGAGACATATTTGGTTTATTAAATCTGTTATTCATCTATTCACTTATTCGTAGAATTTATAGAGTGAAAATGGGGATTATATAAAGCATGTGTTAATTGGTATATGACATGTTATAAGTACCAGAAAGATACGGCCCCTAACCGGCTGGCGTTTGCTCAACGGATGCTAGGAATTGCCTATGTTCTGGCAGTGCTGGCTTTATTGGAAATTTTTGCCGCCGGAGCTTTCTTAATACAACTTGGTTCCAATATTGGAGATTGGGGCTATGGTCTTAGTTTGACATTCTTTGTTATTTTTGTTCAGATAGTAACGTCTTTCATGATATTAAGAGAGGCCAAACGGATACGTGAGTACATGCCGAAACCTAAACCACAGGTTTAGAGTACATAAGTTAACATAATATTCTTAATGTATTGGTTATTAATTATCCTATATGCTATTCTCATTTATCTCGCTATTATTATAACATGTATAGTAATCTATTCCATATTCATTGTTCTTATGGTGGTTGGTATACAGGTAAATAAACGGATTATGTATTTCTTCGAATGCTTTATGGAGTTTTTATTTCATCCTATGTCTTGTATATGTGAAGTTTGTTTTGCATGCATAACAAAATTCCCATTTTGTAGGCGTCCACCCGATACCAATCCAAGAATAGCCACAATGAATGCTACCAACAATCCTCTCTACAGGCCACCAATAAAAGAAATTGAAATGGTTGTAATAATAAACCCCGGTGGTTTGCCACTACAAATTGGCCAAGAATCAGTGTAATGGAAAGATATTGGCGCTCATTACCAGAGGACTGTGTGAAAATAATATATGGGTTTTTAGGGTTCCCATATCCACCGAAACCTCGCCAGTGTAAACATATGTACGATAGACACTGTAAATATGTATGCTCCTGTATTGACTGCTGCTGTGAACGTTACACTGCCGCAGCCTTTATTTTTGCTTTATGTGTGGGTTTTATAATGGGTGAAGCACTATCTCGTATATGACACACATAAGAGACTATAGTTTTAACACGCTTACTATAACACAACATGGAACAACTACCAACTGTAGATAATGCTCAACTAGCCTTCATAGGCGAAACGATTGCTATGATGCAAGATAAACTACCAGAAGAAGATAAAGAAGTGATGGACAAACTCAGGGATTCGTGGGCTCACACCGCCCCTGAAATAGCTTACCTGTTCTGGAAAAAAATACACCAATTTTGCTGTGCCGCTTTGACGGATACGGCTCCGGACGGTAAGCATCGTGATGTGTGCGAAGTTTACAATACGAGGTATAAAGAGTTCGTCACGCGTTGGTATAATGATAAGTCCGACTGAAGAACTCTGCTGGAGAACCAGAGGTTGGGTCGTACCGGAACACGAGTTGGAAATTGATGACCAATTAATTCACGACGTACAACAAGCTTACCACGGTAAGAAGATACCGGACGATTTTGGAACTGAACCAACGTTGATGTTTCCTTCCAAACTGGCCAGTATTAATGAAATGGCAGTTCACAAAGAACTACTGGCTATCGCAGGAAATCTATTAAATGCTCCCGCTCGCTTAATACAAATGGTTGCTTGGGCGAAGAAAGGGAGTAGTAATAGAGACGAAACTTCAAATCAAGACCAACGCATGCATATGGACTACGGAAACAATAGTTTTGTACATCCACCACCTTTCCATAATCCCAATGTATGTGCCGTTATTATATATCTTAGCGATACAACCGAAACAGGAGGCGCTACCAGAGTGGTATCACGACATGGACCACGAGACCCTTGGTATCAACCCCCGTACACTAGAATGCCAGGCCAGGCCGGTTTAGAGTTTGTAAACAATAAGGAGGATGCGGAATTGATGATGGCTTACGAAGGTCATGATAGGACCAGTTTGTATGATAGGGAAGAAGCTCCACAGTTTGATGTGGGTGAAATGTTATGGTATAGGCATGATGTCTGGCATCGGGGAACGCCTGTAAACGCTGGTAAAATCCGTTATGTTATTAACATGGCGTGGAGCAAAACGGAATCGCCAAATTTCATATGGCAAGGGGGGTATGCTAAAGGTATGTATTATGGGTGGTTGGAAGAGTTCATATCGACTTTAAACCCATATCAGTTATATTCGATTGGGTTTCCTCACCCATTAAGCTCGTATTGGTGTAATGAAACTATAGCGGGAGTAGCGGCCAGGTACCATTGTTATGGCTTCGATATAAATAAATATTTAACAGCTTCAATAATATAAGAAGTATATAAACATCTAGAAATCTAATACAATGTACAGAACTCTGCTACTACTCTTATGCATCTCTACATCTATGGCATCTGAGCAGTTCTGCTGTAAGGACGGGATAGATGGGTCAAAGACCACCTTTAGTAAAGACGATAGAACCACTTCGGACTTCTGGGGTAGTCAATATGCTCCACATACGCCGGATATGGCAGAAGCGTTCTGTCGCGAGCTCCATGCTAAAAACACACACCTTAAAATCTCACAATTTTTCTATCGTGGTGCTTGTGATGCGCCTAAGATGCCTCCTCACGATTATCCACCGGCACAGACCTTACTCATGCAAGGGATGCAATTCCCTGTCGTACCAGCGAGAAAAGATGATGGTGGATATTGCCACGAAGGAGCGAACTGTCATCATGCGACCAAAGCCTGTTACTTTGATAAAAACTCCATCAAATGTGGCTGGCACCGGAACCAATGCGCAACCGTTGATGTTTGTGGAGCTGAGCCAGTTTGTTGGGAAATATATAACAAGTGGAAAGATTACAATGTAAATGAATGGGACTGTTTGAACAAGGATAACTGCGCGGGCACTTTCCGCGAACACGGGACATGCTGTGAAGCCTTTACGCATACCTGTTACGCGTGTAAAATGTGCTTGTCGGAGGAAGACTATTGTAAACTTCCAGTCCAAGTGAGAGATGAGCCAGGAATTGGTGTACCACCAGGATGTTATTGCTACTCTGGTACCGTATCCATAGCAGGAGATACATTCTCACCGTGCAACAGATGCCAAGCTGGCTGGGGAAATGGTGTTGGTGGTAACACACCTTGTACCGAATGCCCGGCTGGTACAGCAAACCCTATAGAAGCTGGAGTGTGCGAAGAATGCCCTTACCCTAAATTATCTGCCGCTGGTGCTTTAGAATGCGTAGATGCTACCGTTCTAACTTGTGCGGAAGGTCAGAAATGGACTCCTCCTACAACCACATTAGATGGTTCATGTGCTCATTGTCCTGCTGGTACCATCGGGCCAGTAGCAGATGATAACGGCGAAACGGCTCAATCATTCTGTACTACATGTCCACACGGTTCATACTCAGATGCACAGGGGTTAACAGTGTGTACGGTGTGTCCAGATGACCAGACCACAACTACTGGTTCCCCAGGCGTAGGTTCTACTGCTTCTACTGACTGTACTGATTGTGCGGACGATGAAGATTGTAGAGTTAGAACCACAGAGAATGACTACACATGCCGTCGTGAACGGGCTGTAGCTGGGGCTTGTGAAACTACTCGCTCTGTATCCAATCAAGGCAAAGTATTTGTAGCGGCAGAAGATGGCGGACGCGAAGTAGATATAGACAAATGCGAAGCAGATGCCTCCACGTGGAACCTTCCACATTGCTCCGTTGCGGAAGGTGGTAGGGAAGCTAACCCAGTATCTTGTACGGCTCCGGCCTCTACTTGGAACAACGGGTTCTGTAACTTACTGGGCCCTCGCAACGAGAACCAAGCGTCGTGCGAAATAACCGGGTTATCTTGGGAATTTAGTTCGTCCATGGGGTATTACTGTACCAAAGCGGATGACCTATCTTTCCACGCCCCACAGTTCACCTCTGCTGAAGAGTGTGAAGCTGGTGGCTCTACTTGGAACACTCACTTTGGAGTTTGTGCGGATGATAGAGATATCGCACCGTGCTCTGAATCTAACAATGGTGTATGGCAACCTGATTACTGTACGGCAGCAGCTATAGACGCGTACGAAGTGATGGCCGAACAGGGTTATTGTGCGGATGGTTACGGTCATATTGGAATGATTGGACACAATGAGCATGATTATTATAGTGGAATGCATAATTTGCCTGATGGTCTCGACCTTGAGGCGTGTTTCGACGAGTGCTTACAAGCGGGACAGTTCGATTTCTTTATTCATCACGCACATTCCTCAGCGAATGGTGATGGAAACTGTTACTGTGGCAATACCAAGGAGAGGGACGAATGTGACCTCTGGTATACACACCCAGATACCCATTATCATTCGTATAGAATACAAAGAGCATCTGACGCAGCTAAGCTAGGATACACCACTCGTACTGCCTGTGAGACCCAAGGTACGTGGGACCCTGGCTACTGTACGAACTCTGATTACACCACATGGCAAGCGTGTCAAACAAAAGGAAGATGGACTGGTAATGAAGTGAACCTAGGTTGTAGGTCTACTACCGCGCCAAAGGATGATACTGGTAAGAATTGGTGCTACATCGCTGATGTTGACCACGAAGCAGCTGGACAGAACTGGGACTACTGTACGGTAGCTTGCCCACCCGGTGAGGAACCAGTTCTTGTAGCAGAAACGGGAAGTGCTTGGTATGAATGTGCTGCCTGTGCGGATGGTATGAGAAACAACGCCTACGACGACTCAGCATGTGCGGTCTGTGGTAATGGTGAGTTTACAGACGATAAGAAGACCTGTACCACCTGTACAGAAACTGGAGCCGTCACATGGGTGAATACTGTGACTGGACATATCACGAATGATGCCTGTCAGGTAGCAACGTGCGCAGCTGGATACAAGTTGGTGAGTCATAAATGTACTGCTTGTGACGCAGAGCAGCACTCTGACGAAGGTTCTACAGCATGTACTGATGATACATATGATGCTAACAATTGTGCCGCTACCACGCACTTTGTAGAGGGTACAGACCATGAAACTGATGATGCGGAATGTGCTGATGACAGTACACAGCAAACAGATTGTGCTGCCGGTACATATTACGTTCCGGGAACAGCTAGTTCAACACTGGACGATAGTGCGTGCGCGGACTGTGAGAACAACCAATACTCTGCTGCTGGAGCAGCTTCCTGTACGGATGATGGAAAAGCAGATGCTGATGACTGTGGCAATGACCAATATTTCACCGTTGGAACAGATAAAACGGCAGACGATGGTAGTTGTACAGACTGTACGGAGCCAGACGCAACCAAATACACAACTACTACATGTGGTAATGCTGCTACAGATAGAACAGCAGATACGGTATTTGGCGATTGTTCCGCACCGGGGGAAGGCAAATATACGTCTACAGTGTGTAACCATGGAGATTCTGCCAATGCTGGAGCTGACACACAGGATACTAGTTGTACCTCGTGTGTTGCGGGAAAATACATAGCGGTAGATTGTTCAGCGGGTACTGCTGTTCTAGCAGGTAGTGATACAGATTGTCAACAGTGTGCCGCTGGTTCACATACATCCCAAGCGGACCAAGATAGTTGTACAGACTGTACTGCTGGTACGAATTTCGCAGACTCAGCGGGCGCATCATCTTGTACGGGGTGTGCTGCCCCTGGGACCAAGAAATATGTTGCCACTATATGTGCAAAGGATGCGAATACACAAATGGGCGATTGTAATGAAGCTGGTACAGGCCAATACCAAGAAAGTAAATGTACTCAAGGTTCTGCTAGCTCAACGGGTGATGCTGGTTCAGTACAGTCATGTAGTAATAATTGTGCCGCCGGTCAAAAGCAAACCAATTGTGTCCAAGGTTCATGGAATACAGCTGGGTCGGATAGGTCGTGCGCTAACTGTGGTGCAAATACCTATTCAGCATCGGGCGATACGTCATGTACCGCTTGTGCTGCCAATACAGAATCATCAGCTGGTTCTGACTCGTGTACCGCTTGTAATGCTGGTCAAGGCTCATCATCAGGACAAGCCTGTAGTAACTGTGCTGCTGGTCAAACATCAACATCAGGTAATGCATGTGCTAATTGTGACGCCGGTACTTACGCAGCATCAGGTGATGCTTCATGCACCGCTTGTGCTAATGGCCAATACTCAGCATCAGGCGCTGGGAGTTGTACTGCCCACACATCATGTCATGCCAATCGTTTGACAGGAGCTAGCACAACAGCAGCGGGTACATGCCCGGATTGTTCTAGTGGGTGGGCTGCTCAGGATACAGACGATTGCCAAGCTCATACCACTTGTGGTAATCAAGTCGGTGGTGCTACTAGACTTAGTGGAGATAGTGCAACAGCAGCAGGTTCATGTGACGACTGTGAGTCGGGTTCATACGCTGCCGATACTACTAGCAACTGTGCTTCTCACACCACATGTGGTAACCAAGTCGGTGGTTCTACCAGACTTAGTGGAGCTTCTACTACAGCAGCAGGTTCATGCGCTGACTGTACTGGTAGCACATACGCTGCCGATACTACTAGCAACTGTGCTAACCATAAATCGTGTGGTAACCAGAAGGACGGCAGTACCAGATTGACTGGCGCTTCAACAACAGCAGAAGGTTCATGCGCTGCCTGTACTGGTAGCACGTGGGCTGCCGATGATACTAGCAACTGTGCTGACCATTCTACTGCCTGTGAATCAGGTAAATACATATCGGAGGCTGCCTCAACTACAGCGGATATTACATGTGCCACTTGTGCAACATGTACTGGTACAACATATACCAATGGCGGCTGTACCGGTTCGACGGATACCACCTGTACTGAGTGTACCAGTACCTGTACTGGAGATACATATGAAACTACAGCATGTACTCCTTCATCCAATAGAGTTTGTTCGGCATGCGCGGCAGCCTGTAGTTCTGATTGCACTGGGAACAATCCTTGTAATTATCAAACTACCCCATGTAGTGCTTCAGCCAATAGAGTTTGCTCGCCTTGTTGTTCAGACGGTAGCAGTCGAAGTTGGAGTCAGTGCTCTGGCCCGGGGCAAAGTGGGACATGGAATTGTTAAAATAATAATTAATTATCAATATTTAATTTATAACCTTTACCAAGGTAATCTCCCTCTACTCTCGCCTCTTCAAACGCTGCTATTGGCAGTGGAAACCCTGTCGTCCACCACCCCTTGTTCTTGATAAAGCATTCTTTGTATCGCCCACTCCATATGAGTTGTGCCGCGATGTCTCTAAACTTACACGCATCGTATAAAAAGATTCGAAACGGACTCTTAAACATATAGACGTAGTAGTCTACGCCTTCTTGTACCGCTCTAAACGGCCCTCCAAGGGTCATTTGTTTGTGATTGGAGTATTGCTCCACGAAGAAGTTGAGTTGGTGACCATTTTCATCTTTTTTAGCACGAACGGAGTCATCGTACTTCACCTCCGCAATGCTCCCTGTTTCCTTGTGAACAAAGTCGGGCTCTTTGCAATTCTCATCGTTGTTATACTTAAAGCATGGATATAAGGTGGCGAATTTCTCTTCTCCTTCTTTGCCTAGGTTTAATTGGGTATCAAAATCGAATTCAGTCATGGTTGTACAATAATACTATAAGAGTCATTAAACAATACGCATATTCTTAGAATGGGAGACGTAATCTATATCTTACAGTTAGAAAATAAAAAGTTTTATATCGGCTCCTGTCCCAAGTCTAAACTGGTAAAGAAGCTTAGACAGCATAGGGATGGTAAAGCAGCCTGTCCTTGGACCAGGAGACATCACGCTCTCACCTGTTTGAAGGCTATTCCACAGAGCTTCGAACACCAAGTCACGATTGAAACGGAAAAGGCGATGAAGCGTTGGGGTATTAAGAATGTCCGTGGTGGGGACTATCAGAAAGTTTTGATTACACCATTTCAACGCAGGCATGTCATGCGTAAGCTCAAGTGGGAGAACAATGCATGCTGGCGTTGTGGTCGTGTTGGACATCTCGTACAAATGTGTAAATACACGACATATGTAGACGGTCAAGACTTTACCGATGATGAAGACGATGACCTTGACCAAGAGTCATCTAGTAGCAAGGGTTATACGTATTCAACTAAAGAAGTGGACAATAGGCCTACGCCCGGAATGACATGGCACTCGATTCCTCCTTGAAATTGGGTGATGACTTAGCCCTGCGTCGTGTAAGCACTGTCTTCTTGTCTAATTTCTTATTGATAAACTTTGCGGACTCTAGTTTATCCATAACGAATTTTCGTACCGCATCATCATCAGCACAGCCCTTTGCCGATAGAATGGCGTTGCCCTGTAGCTTACATTTGTCTTTGCATTTCGCCATAGCTATTAGTTCTTTAATGATTGCTTCTCTTCTCTTATCAGTTGTCTTCTCGCCATAGTATTCTTGTACTAGTTTGTCTTGTTTGGCTTTGTTTTTCTTATCGTCGCTACTCTGTGTAAGCCAGCAATAGGTCTTACGCGCCTTGCTTTGAGCTGCTGCTCGCTGGAACATCGGGTGCTGGGGTTTGTAATTATCACTGTCGTAGTATTCTGTATCGACCGATGTATTTCTTCTTATAGGTGGTAATGGGTTTACAACCCTTTCTAGATGTTCTAGAAGCTTCATTTGATGAGCTATTTGGGCGCTGTTCTTTTGTGCTTGTTCCCTGAGCGTTTTAACTTCCTTTATCAGTGTTTGTATATCTTCAAAATCGTCGTCAAACCGTTGTTCTATATTTTCACCAGCCTGTTCGAGTTGTCTGGATATTTCTATGTTCATTTATGTCTAAGCAATCGGGTAAATAGTGTATAAAGGTTCGTGGATACATGACAGATGCCACATTCAAAATATATTAAAATCATAGCCAATCAATTCGGAAAAGTTGCAACAGTCACTACTACAATACCCAATGGTATGCTGGTACGCGTTTTAAACGGTCATAACGTAGAAAAACCAACACAGACGAGTATACAATGGGGGCACGAAGCACAACGTAGACATTGCGAAGACCATATAGGTCGTTATATAAACCATTCATGTTCACCTACGTTGAGAGTGGATGGATGTCTGCCTTATTTATGGTCAGTAAAGGACATTCTACCCGGAATGCCGCTAACCTTTAACTATCTGGAGAACGAAGATAACATTTCAACCCCGTTTGTATGTAACGATTGTGGATTTGAGGTTCCCAGGGAGACGGAGTGCACCCACTATAAAACATCTTGCTTTAAAGTATAATAATGATTCCACAAATAGCTTTTATTCTATCGTGTATATGCCTTCATCACGGCTATAGAAAATTAGATAACGATTTCCGTGTCAATGCTCCGGATACCTATGGCCAGTTGGACGAGGATAGACGGGTTTATGTCGTCAAGAATGTTCTCAAAGGTTTCTATCTTGCTTTCATCGCGATGGCATCGTTGTACTTCTTGATTCCTGATATTCTACGCGGTACATGGAATTCTACTACATTACAAACATTTGCCTCTATGTATGTTTCCAATGATATTGTTGGTCTTTACAGTGTAAAGTTGCATACCAGTACACGTATGCATCACATGACAGCGGCTGTCTTTTTAATGGCAGCCTGGTGCGCAGATTTCCAAGAGAGTACAACGGCCAAGATGTTGGCGCTCTATACTATCTTTTCTGCTCTTACCTTTATGGTAAATCTATATCTGGGCATGCGATTTATATTCGACGAAGAGTTACCTGTTATGGTGAATCTGAAACGTCACGCCAAGTGGTCTTATGTGGTATTCTGTATGTTGAACTGGGCGTGTCAAATGGTTCTGGCATGGAACAATTCAGAAATGTGGTTGAATGCGTACCTTATGGGATTAGTGTTTATCGTGTGGGACGATATAATACTACTTAAATGGTTTTTTAAAAAGTAATGGCAAACTTGCCGTTTTGTATAGTAGATTATATTATGAAATTTAAAGGTGCTTACTCTCAACATCCCGATAAAAAAATTTATCTAGAAGATATTAAACTTATACCATACCCTCATAGAGGTGTTAAATCGGCTCTCAACACCATATATTTTAAAAAGAATGCGTATAGGATTATATCTTGGGATATTTTGGGTCAGATGATGTGGGGGCGAAACCTTGGTGGGTCAGCTGGGCGGAACTTTATGGTTGAGTTTGGAGGTCCAACATCCTAATCAAATTATTAACTTCCTGGGTTTGGAAACCGTAGAATATAATCTTTTTTACACCAAATGTACCCGCACAATGCGCACAAGCGATTATCGCCGTGTTAATAATTGTGCTTTGGTCAACACTTCCAGAAAATACACCGCCTGATATAATTGGGAATGCTACGTCTGTTATACCTAAACGATAAGCTTCGCTTAACGAAGAGATATAAGCAGCTGACAAATGGTCGATGGTATGACCTGGGTTGCTCAGATTGGGTCCAACCGCATGGATTACATAGTTGCATGGTAAATCACCGGCTACTGTTGCACGAGCATCTCCGGTACGGACACGCACACTGCCCCATATTTTTGACATGTTACGCCTGGCGTTGGCTAGAGGGATACCACCTGCTTTAGTGATAGCACCGTCTACCCCGCCTCCGCCAAGCCCTTGTTCATTTGCGGCGTTTACAATTGCCGAACCTTTGTAATCTGTGATAGAACCCTGTCTGATTTCGAAGTCAATGCCGTTTAGCATTCGTCGATGAGGCGTTTTACAGGCTTGACTTTTCGTTTGTTGCGCCCACGTCTGACGACCTTGAAAGAGGCTGTAGCCTCGATTGCCTTTTGCTCTGCTTTGCGTACTCCTCGCCAGTATGCTCGCTGCCGTCTTCGTAGCGCTTTGGGGTCGTCCGCCATAGTATGAATACGCCATTGTTTGCTGGCTTCGTCGAAGTCGATGTTGACTGGATAAGTTTTGTTGTTGGTTTTTGGTAAATTTATTGTTAATGTTAATTTTGGCATTTATGATTTTGTTGATACTCTTATGATGTCATTGAAGGTATCGCATATTCGTAGATTATTCCGTATAAAGCGATAATATAATTGGTATACTTGAAATGTTTATCATTGTATTGTTTTACCTGCTTTTTCCCCTAGTTCTTTGGAGTAAAAAGTGGATGAAATTACGCCCCATACAGATAAAGCAGAAACGTAAGAAAGTTCCCCACCGTACTGCTACGCCTGAATTATTAAAGAAGTATTCCGACATCGACCTTATTGTGGTAGGTGGAAACATCTCCGGGTTGGTGCTTGCTGCCTTGTTGTCCAAACTGGGAATCAAGGTGCTGGTCCTCGAACGTAAAAGTCAACCAGGAGGTCAATTCCGCCCAGAAGAACGTAGTGGTGTAGAGTTCACCCGCAAACCTATCGAAGTAGACCAGGTAGATGACGTGACAGACATACTAGATGTCGCATCGCCTGGTATATGGTGGAAAAAGAGAACCCTAGAACAACGTAGATGTTATGAAACCGGCAACAAAAAGTTGAAGATACAGGAAAATAGTAACCAGACACGTCTCAACATGCAAACCACATTCATTGACGAAGACGCACAGAAACACCTATGGAATAATGTATTGAAATTCCGTAATAGCAACAAGAGCGCACACGAAGCTCTCAAACTGTATCATATGCCACAATCTCTACGCGAATCCTTGCAAGAATTATGCTGCTCCAATTTTGTTGAATATCAGAAAATAAGTTTACTAGGGCTGTTCGCTGATTGTGAAATATCCAAGAACAATAAGCTGCGAGAAATTTTTGGTGACGAGATGGATAAGTCGTCCAGCGTTGTACTCAATTCGTTATCCCATGATGAATCACACTATCCTAGAGAGGGAGCAGTTAAGCTTATCAACGAACTGTGTCACACCATTCGCACCAACAACAGCCACATTTTGACAGACGCTGTGGTCACCAAAATTAGGCCAAGAGATAACATGGTAGAGGTGAATGGAATAGAACTCAACGCTCAGAAAATTGTATCGGCTGTTTCGTTGCATCAAACTTTCGGACTCGTTGGCTTTAAAGCACCGCAAATGAGACTGAAACTAGGTAAAGCCTATGCGTTTATATCATTATCAGACGACGCAGATATATCAGAAAGCCACAAAATAGTAATCAAAGACAACAAACGATATGAATGTATATACCAAACCAAGAATCAGAAGCGTGTTACCGTTGTGGAAGAAATGTCGGAACGCATAACGGACTCAAAGAAGCTTCAAGAATTAAGCAATAAACTGTTGGAAATCTCAGGTTGTAACGCGGACCATGTGAAATGGGTGCATATTTCATTTGAAGAGAATGAACACTTGGAACACCACCCATCCAAGATGATTCGAGCGAACAAACCATGGACACAGTTTAGCAATTTGTACATAACAGGAGGAGACATCATGCACACGGACTCTTTCGAAGATGCGGTACGAGCAGGTTATATTACTGCTAATGCGGTATGTAACTATGGTACGCCCATAGATGTCCTGTTCGGACTTGAATTAATTAAAAACTATTAGAATACTCTAAGAATATTCGATAATCATTATATCTCTTATACATATATCACACACATTTTTATGAACACTTTACAACGCCAACATAGTCAAACTTACGGAAACATGAACTCTATGCTATTTCACCAATCAAATATGGTCAAGCCAGAAAACGAATACCCTGCTCAAGAGGATACGGGCTATCACACCGGCGGATACGACAACGTAGGTAGTGAATCCGAATCGGATAATGAAGAAGAGGGGACATTCCAACAGGAAATCGCCCCGGCAGTAGCCTTACTTAAACCAAAACCAAAAAAGCGTAAACTAGACCCGTTGGACGAAAGTATAAAGGGTATCAAGCGTCTATGTACGGACTCTGAAATGATAGCACGTGTCCAATCGTTTTACTTCGCGCTTGAAGAAGAAAAAAGAAAGGCGTTGGGTAATGAAATTCATTGGCAACAACAAGACGATACGGCCAACCGTGCCGCTCTATTGGACGATACTATTAATGTTATCGTCCAAGCTCGCAAAGCATTAATGTCCAGAGAGTCTGAAGGTGTTAAAATCACCATCGAACAAGGCGGCTGGGAAGACCCAAAAACTCGCATCCGACCCAAATATTGCATCAACATAGAACGCGTTAAAGTGTAAACGGTTTATTCTGCCACCATTGAGGAGGTGGTGTAGGTTTGTGTAGGAATTTACGATACTCGTCTTCCCCTTGTTTCCAACATATCTTATATTCTTTATAAGGTACTGGTAAGCAACCATTCGTCTGAAAATATTGATAACAGGGGCATCCATTTAAGCGTAAACATCGAGTAACCTTCCGAAGAGCAGACATGGATTTCTTTTTTAAAATATATATTATATACTTTTGATTTTTTACTTATAAAATGCTACTATCGGAATTATTTGGATTTCTAATTATTATTGTGTCGTGTGGAATGGGAATTAACTTCTTCTATTCACTTTATTACCCCGATTACTTTCTCATACCACCCATTATGGCAATACTCTGCTTGTTACAAACGTCACGTTCGAGCGCTGGATACGTAACGACTAAAATTGAAAAACCTGAAAACCCAACGACAACACAGCTTGGATTCATTAAAAAATTCTCGAAATGGGGCTTTATCAAACCTCCACGGGCGCACGGGTCGAGTTCGAGTGGAAAGGTGGTGTACGATTTCGACCATCACTGTTATTGGGTGGGGAATGATATAGGGCTTTATAACTATAGATTCTTTCTACAGTTTCTAGGCTGGCTGTGTATATCATCGTTTATTGCCCTGTGTGAAACTTTTCGTCTGTTCAAGGACTGTGCTGTATACAGTGACGGATTTAGTTGTAAGATAGTATACCGTTACACCAGAAATGTTATACCGTTGTATTTTGTGTCCATGTTTGGTTTATTTCTGACCTTGAATCTTCTGGCAGATGCGGCTACTCGTTTTCGCCGTGGATGTTCTGAAATCGATTACAGACAGGGTATTATCGTACCTAAAGAGAAGAATTACCACTTTAGGTTATTCTTTAGGGGAGGTATCCCGGTATTGTATCAGTTGTTCCCGTGTTGGAACAGTGCAAATATCTATAGGCGGGCAATTAAACTGGAGTCAAGTTGTATCGAATATTTCAAGCAGAATGGTATAAAAGTCGTATATAAATATGATTAATACCCTTATAAAATAATGCGTTGGTTGTTGCTTCTATGCATGCTGCTTGGCGCGGCAGCCCATAGTCCAATATTCGTATCGGACGACTTGGACACTATAGAAATTATTAGAGACCCGACACATTCATGGACTTATTACACATCAGATTTTCTTATCAATGTGTATGAACACGTGTATAAGGCTGATTACCAAGAGGGTGATGAAATGTATTTTGAATTTTATACTCCTCGCAATGACATAGTTGACCCACCGTGCTTCGATTTACAAGTCACAGAAGAGGTAGAACATGATGGGTTTCATCTGGTAAACATTCTAATTAAAAAGGTAGACTCGTACCTGTACTGTACGGAGCCTTATTTTGACCCATGGAGTATTACTGCTCACAATACACACGGTCATTACAACAACACAGCAACAAATAGAACACGTGTGGTAGTGTATGTATCACATACACAGAAACCTTACGCACTGTCTGTAGGGGCTACAGAAGGAGTTATGTTTCGCGATTTGCTCCGATGGACTTACATTCGCGTAAGACTCCAACTATGGCAAGACACACTGACAATGCCATGGTCTCTACTTATCGGCCAGGCCGTTGCCATCGGTCTGTGGCTATGGAACCCTCGCCAAGGGTTTTATAAGACACCTGGAACGCTTATCACATTGTTAATAGCGTTAACCTACTTTGGAACCTTTTTCGACAACTTGTATAATTACATACGAATTTCGAATTTAGAAATGGGTGACAAACTTATGGAGAAACAGTTTGGTCCCTTTTTATGGATAAATATTGTGTTGCCGCTTCTCCTGTTTGGCTTGAGTATTCTATATTTCGTTCTCAAGGAAGAAAAGATGTTTCAAATGGAGGGGTTTGCTCCCACTGCCGGATGTATGGTAGGCACATGGTTTGAACACAACGTTGGTATTGATTTGTTAATCATTTTGTCCTTTATTCTATTGTCCGTATTGGTGTTTCAGCCAGGCTTTATGCTTGCATCCTTCTGGTGGCTCGCTCTATTTGGTTACGAATGGTTCATGTATTCATGGGATGAGGAAACCCAATCCTTCATACGTAACGAAAAGAAGGTACAAACGTCTAAAGATGTACTAGAAGCACAGAGGTTATTGGGCGCGCAATAATGGATATATGGGATATAATAGGAAGAGAAGTGAGTGAGTCATTTGACGATGAAGAGGTAGAAGAGTCTCAAATAAAGTTAGAACCGGTAACATATAACCAATTGATAACAGCGCTAAGTAATAGTATATTATTAAAAAGATGTTATAGACCTCCACCAACTGTAAAACAAGCACTTAAAGATTTAAATCGCATACTAAACTCTCAGAAAGTAAGAGGATGGACTCTGCGTCGAAAACCAGCAACTTGTGGGTCAGAGTTCGAGTAGTCCCCCTGGTTGTTGGGGTCTGGGTCTTTAAGCACGTCGGGCTTGGCTTGTTCCAACTCTTTCTCCGTAAACCGGTACCATTGTCTATTCTTTTCGATGAATTGCTGCCATTCTGCCGGGTCTTTCTTTATAGCGTTGATAATTCTATCAGTATCTAATGGGTTCTTGTTGAAGCGTTGCGTCTTCCATATCCAATACGCACAACTAATAACATCGGCAAATATATGTGTTATTATAACCGCAATGTTGGCATTAACTATAATGAGTAAAGATACAACCCATAATAAAGTTTTTCCTAACTGTATCATAGAAAATATAAATATCTTCCATATATCACGATGGTGTTGGTCCTTCGACAATATATTAAACTTATGTACAGCTGTCAAATCCCACAACCAATGTCTGGTGAATTGTATAACAAACGTTGCTAAACACGCAGCGAATAACAACATTGGCGATTCATCGCAAAAACCTATATTTGGAAGTGACAACTCCCCTTTGAGAATACTAGTCTCGCATGTCCCGTCGTCGTTGATAGCCTGTCCCTGGTTAAAGAGCCAGGCGATGGATGAGTTTGAAAAATTGTACGGATTGACCGACATGATATGAAGCAAAGCAACGCTTTTATACGTTGACACTATAAATGTTGAAATGTTATAGAATATAATGTGCAGTGTTAACGTAGTTGCACAAGCTATTTATTTCACCATGATACTGGCTGGATTAACTTATAGCATAGGTTCAGGGTTCTTGGCAACAGACCATTTACTGGATGTTAACCCATGCGCTGCTTACGCGTCGGACGACTGTCTAGAGTACGCCTGTCAGAACTATACAAATGGCGAGCTCTGTCCATGTTATGTAGACGAACGCGAATGCCAATACAAGTCGTCTTCGGAGTATCCACTCATGCCTAAAGCATGTAAAGCGCTCCAAGGTGTAGACGGGCAAGATTTATACGAGCGTGGTATAGAATTTACTACGCTAGTTTTTATAAGTTCTGTACTGGTTCTAGGTAAATTCTTGAGTGGGATGTTTGCCTGTCCTTTCTGCGGTGGACATGGTGTAGCGGAAGGTATTACATTTTTACTGGCTTTGGTAGACTTGATATTCGTAGGAGCCTCTTATGTTATTCTTTGGTTCATACGTACGAAAGGAGTGAACACCTGCTACTCTGAAAACTTTCCTATTGGGTCCGAAAGAGACGATGAAGCCGTTGAATTCAATACTAAGTTCTGGGTCATTATGATTTCCGGAGCGGTTGACATCGTTTTGACTGTTATATTCCTCGTTCTTTACGGTAGCACATTGGATATTCGCTTGTTCCACCATGGTCATTCAAATAACGATGAAGAGGGTCAGCCATTAAATACATTTGCACCAATGGACTTCGGGGATGAGAGTGTATTTGCTAAAAAGAAGATACTATATAAGTTTTAATGTATTACAATAACCATGGGTAAGAGAGAAACCGCGTATGTTCTATTCTATGTCCCTCTTATAATTAACTTTATATTCATATGGCCACCTATAAGCCAAACTGGCATTGGTTCGGCCACAGACGCCTGTGGAGCTATCAAAGACCGTATCGAATGCGACGCATTTGGCCAGCCTTGTGCGACATGGACGGGTCGTAACTGTTCGGTAGCTAAAGGTACATATGATTTGTATGAACCAGATGAATCTGGCTATATACCGGAAGGCGACCCCGGTTACCCAGCCTTTAAACCAATGTGTGTATGGAAAAAGAGCGTATGCGTACAAGATAAGAATTGGTACAAAACTAGCGATGAAAAGCGCAACGCTATTGCCATATGCAAAGTTACCGAACGTTGGATAGATACTGGTGAAATGGGCCAGTTCGCAACGATAAGTCTTCTCTTACCAATACTAGGTATATTCGCTACGGTGGGAGTCTTGTACCAAGCATCATACATATTTAACCCCATGAACGAAATAACGAAGCTGGAACTTAAAGACACGTGTGGCGGTTACGAAGGCCTGGTTCGTTTACATAGAATTATAGTAGGATGTTTGGCCGTTTGGTATTTGGTACAGGCCTTTATGGTAGGAGGTTATGCTGGAGCATTAACAAACCCAGAGACCGGGTGTTTACGTAGTTATGATGAAGAAACGGACGGCTATCCACCATGGGTGGAGGAACCTCCTACCAAATTCGATAAAGAGTATATAGAAGGACTGGGAGTTACAGGTATTTTATACCTAGGCGCGATATTTCAGGGCTTGTCGGGCCTTGGCCTGGGAGCTTATCTGGCTTATCATGTCATATTTTATGAGGAAGTAGTGTCAGGTATCGATTTCGCTCCAGTGGACAACGGGCTATACCTCAAAAAAGTAGGGAGACAAAAACGCGCATTTACATAAAATATCAGTATATAAATGATTTAGTTATATCATATACACTATGTCATCTCCAGGAGAAAACAAAAAGCCAGCATTCCAAGGAAGCTTGTGCCGAAGAGTTGTTAAGTTATCTTACTTGATTGGTAGCATCAGCATCATTATAACGTCGGCGCTTTTCACTACCTACCTATTCGCATATCCATTTAGGAGTAATGTATGTAACGGTATAGATAATGGCGCGGACACTGCCGCAGCATTGTGTTTATCGCAACAGGTTGATAGGGGTTATAAACCAACATCGACCTTAGTTAAAGGAAAACTCCTACCACCTGGCTTCGCCAAAATTACAAACCAAGCCGCTCTAGACGACGGCTCTGCCACGGACGGCGACTACGTACTATGTGAGTGGAACACAGAGGTCGAACGCTGTGAAGAAGCCGAACCAGACCAAGTAGGATGCGACTCTGAATTAAACGACGACGGAACACGCAAACACCGATTCGGAACCGATGGTGAGTGTGACGCACTTAAAGTACCAGAATTGTGTAAACAAACTGGTTTCAAAGACGCTCTTACCACAGAAGCACAAGAAGACTTGGCCAATGCCGGCGCAAATGCCGAGCTTTCCGCTGCTATCCTATTCATTACTATGATTTTGGGTATCGCTTCATTCTTGAATTACTACTGGCAACCAATCACTTCCATCTGTGGTAGTGAAATGCTTACCGGTTTGTGCTCCCACTACGGTAAACCATTCAAACTCGACATTGCTTACATTGTATGTGGTATGTGGAGTTCCCAATCGTGCAAGCATTGCGCTAAGAAAGGTTCAACCGGAAGTGTTCCAGGTGGACCACAAGGGTTCGAAACCGACTACGAAGCAGCTACCATTTGGTTCTCCTTCTTGGTTCATAACATTCTTATCCTTGTCTTCGGATTGGTTGGAACAAATGCTAAAGCAGCCGTTGATGATGAATGCTACGGTGTTAAGAATGCCGATGGTGAATTAGACATCTACGGCACTGGTGACGCTCAAGACTACATCGATGGCTTGACCGATAAAGACGCCAAAACCTATTTGGACCAACGTGGTTCTATTTACACCGTTGCCCAAATCTTCTGGTGGATTAACTTGATAGCCGCAGGTATCCAAACGGGTAGTTACATCATGTCCAACTCAGGAACTAGCGATATGGACTTAGTTGCTGTACGCGATATCGATGATTTGAACCCGTTCGCTGATATTGGTGTAGACGAGAAAGGAGTGTACGCACCAGTTGCCAGTAAGGAACCTGAAAAGAATGAATTGTACAGTCGCCGTACCGTTCAATTGAGAGGTCAGTTTTAAAACAGAATAAAATAAAATTGTAATTTTAAAAAATCAAATAATTATATGTTAGGTATAAATCTAAAATTAGACACATCTTCATCATCCGTATCTAATAATTGCGGTGGCGCAGAGTTAACAGACGTTGCTTGTGCTGCTACTGCTATCTTCACACTGTCGTTGTGTTTTCTCAATGATTTCCCATCCACATTGAATATGTATAATTTGTTCTTGTCGTCTAGGAAATCGAATTCCAACGACCTATTATCTTTAATCAACACGCAGTAATTATTCAATCCAGAGCATTGCACGGTCAAGTAAGGTAATCCTTTCTTTACACTCGCACCCTGTGTCATCTTTTGATATGGTTGGATACGATGGAATCGTAACTTAATCTTGGCAAGGTCTATCAATTCTGTCTGTATGAAGTTAAATGCCGCGTCTGCGCACGCTCTCTCTTTGTACCCACCTTCATAGGATGCCTTTGCTTCTGTCCCCTCTCTCAAGTGTTCACGGGTTGCTACAGTTTTCTTTGCGTCATCCTCCAATACTTTCTCCCAAGCAGCTAAACCGAATTGGGTGTCATCGGTCACATCGATGGTGGAAGCTTTAGGATATGCCCTTACACCATTGCCGTCTACCTCGAAGAACGTTTTCAAAATATTATTAATGTCTCTACGTTCGCCAAGGCTTGGGAAAGTTCTCGTCTTCTGACCTGGATTTTCGGCTTCTATCAAATTCTTTCTGATAGATGGTATTAAACCTTTAATACTTGGCGCTGCTAAGAATTCAATTGGCTTCTCACCTGCCACACCTACGGATACCAAATCAACGGGAACAGCGAAAATACCACCCAAGCTGGTATTACCTGGTATTTCTATCGTACATACAATAGGGTTACCATTATCGGTATATTCAGCTCGTCTTGCAAAGTCTTTATTCTGTTCGTTCTTTAGTAAGGCAATGTACTCTGTTAGGAACCCGTTGTAATTGAATACACGAGTTCTGTCTAACATATCGACGTATATGGTTTCAGTGAGCCAATCAAGACCCATCGACTCCAACCTTTTCTTAGACTCAGCGGAATCTCTGTTAGGAACCAAACGAGCCCAACTAGATATAAATACACTGTCAACAGTGTCGCTTTCCTCCCAACCCAAATCTATACTCTTGAATGGGGCATCGGCTTCATTCGCCTGTAGAAGTTGGTAAGTGCTGGGGCCACGGCGTATTACACTAGTAAATGTTGTACGCTGGGAATTAGCCGTGTTACCGGTGATTTGACCGTTGTCTGGTGCGTCGAAGTTGGACAATGATTGTATCGTTATTGATATTTCCTCACCTGGTTGATAATCTCCCTTACCGTTTGTCAAATCATTTAACTTTGATGTGAAGTCGCCGGCTGCTTGTGCGTCATCGCCTGATAAGGCACCCACACGTGCCAGTTCGACATCTAAATGTTTTTGCAACATGGATATCGCATATTTCGTTTCCGTTTCGTAGGCCACATTAAACTTATCCTGGAGGGTATCACTTTGGAGATTCTGTTTATCGATTTCGGCAACGTATTGGCGAATTCGATTTTTGGTCTGTTGTGCGTTTGCTTGATTTGCTTTACCATCCTTGATGTCTTGGTCTTTACCATCCAACGACAATATGACGTTTTGTATTTCTGACAATAGCTTAGTCACGCGTTGTTCAAGGTCTTTTTTTGCTTGTCCGTCCAACGAATTGTCAAGTTTGATGTCTGCTTCCACCTCCTCCGTGTCGAGCTTTAATTGATTTAAACTTTGTCTGTAAGCGATAGCATTATTTTCTGCTTTCACTAAATCAGTCAGGTCAATATTGAATACAAGCTGACCAGTGGAAGCAGTGTTAGCATCTAGCGTGTCCAACTTCCCCGCGTATGTATTTGCCATGTTGGATGACTTAGTGACGGCTTCAATGGACAATAATTTCTGTTCAATGCCTTGGTTACTAAGGTCATCCAACGTCCCGATGGCTTGTTCCAATCTGACACCGTTAATGTCTAGGTTTTTGTCGTTCGAATCTAGGAGCACTCTACCTTGGGCTAATAGGATATTGCGCGCATCTTGTAAATTTTTAAGCTCGACCAACAAGTCATTCAATGGTGGTGAATTAGTAGGAGGGTCACCTGTCTTTGGGTTACCTGTGTACTTAGAAATCTTCTTCAGTGTTGCCTCATACTCGTCGTCGTTTTTCTTAATCATATCATTTAGAATGGTGTCTGCTTTCGAAGGTGAATCGTTATTCGTCTTTAACAGGTCACGGGCAGCGATTGCTTGCAACAAAAGCTGGCGCTTGTCGATTAACATTTTCGCGTCGCTATTGTTAAGCTTTTTGATATCATCTATCATTGGCCGTTGATTCACGTATACAGCCTCTGCTTGAGCGATAATTGCCTTACGCGCAGCTATAGAGACTTGCAGCTGGGAATCGTCCAAATCCTTGTAATTTGCGTTTTCAGCAACGCCTCCAAGCTCCTTGAACTCTTGAACAGCTTTCTCACGTGCGTCTACAGCTTTCTCATACTCAATATTATCGATTCCTACCTTCAGTTGAAGGGCCTTTGTTAGAGCGTCGTTCATCGCCATAGCAGCTCGTTTGTTGAGGTCAACGCGGACCTGAGTATCCGCCACTACCTGGGCGACAGGCGCAGTCTGTTGAAATGTTACGTCCGCGCCTATGTCGTATGCTTTGTAATAGGCCTTGAATACAGCTTTTCTCTCATCAAGGTCCACTTTCAACTGGTCATCTGTCACCGTCTCGTACGTCGTGCCCTGCGGCTTGTAGCTTGACAATTCGCCTATGAGTTTTCTACGTTTGTCGGCTAGGGCATTAATGTCTGCTGAGGAGGCCGCACCGGCAATCTGTGCTAAGATTTTGGCATCGGTTCCGAAATCTTGCTCGTATTTTCGTCTGGCAGCGTTCAGTCCTCCGACCTGTGCGTTTAAGGCTGTTTGTAACGCTTCAAGTGCTAATGTATCAGCCTGTAAATCGGTTTCAGACTTCTTGTGTATGATGTCTAGACCTGAACGACCTATACCGAACTGACTCGACGAACCTTGAGCGGCGGTCGCTAACTTTGCCGGATTTACATACGTGTTAATCTTGGTTTGCTTGGCGCCAGCGTCTGTAGGGTTGTACGCATTAAATGCATCAATATAATCAGTAATGGACTTTTCACGAGCTCGTCTTTCGGCTGTAATCCCAGGCAATCCATTCGCCCTCAAAGTGTCCCACGGGTTAAAGTTGAATTTCGTGAGGAGAGTTTCTTCGTCTGTAGGAGATATGCGTTTTAAAATCGACAGTTCGTCGTCAAATAGCTCTATTTGCTTAACCAAGTCCTCAATTTTGGCGTACGTTCCTCTGTCCAGTTTGTATTGTGGTATTGCTAGGTTTAACTCGTCGTCAGAGGTTTTAAACGGACCACCAGCAACAGCCGGTGCCATACCTTGCTTGGCTCTCAAGTCGTATCCTATACCACCCACTGGCTTGGAATTTTGGTCCTCGTCCACCAATGTTTGGTAATTTGCGGCAAATTCGGATTTAAATTCCTTTACCTTTTGCTCTACCTCTTTTTTCTGGTCCGTCATGCTGGTAGCATTTGACGATGCGAATGTGCTTTGGGCATTGACGTCCACTATCATAGAGGCAAGACTCTTTAACTCAGCAATAGCTGTGTTTGTTTTAGTATACATATCTTTCCTCTTCTTGTAGATACGCACTCTAGCATCCAACATAGACAGTTCGCCCCCGCTCATATACTTAGATGCCGTATTGGTTTCAACCTCTGGACATCCACGACCGGAATTTAGGGATATTAAAGTTTTGAAAATAGACAAGTTAGGATTACTGTAAGTGGTCATTGATTTATTAAAGGATTTGTAGATTATATACTGTATTTGAGTATAAGTGTTTATACACCCCAACGCAGTATGAGTGAGACCAACGAACCTATCGTCGTTAACGTTGATACCATTTGGCTTGTAACCAATCTTATATCAGAAGAAAAGCAATTTTTCGTATTTCATGGCCAAGAAAAGCTCCGGTTGGTAACAGTATTTGACCAGATTGGCATGTCAGAGAAAACGTGGGTACCTTACGCTGGAAATAGTAACGTAATCAATGGTGTTTATTCGTGGGAGATTACTGACGACTTTAAAGCTCTGGTATACGTCTATTCAAATAATATAAATCGAATGAATATAACCCTGAACGTGGAGGATAAGACACTCGCTTTAGATTCACACGGGTTACAAGAACATGGATTCCGTTGGAAAGAATCAAATATCGAGATTGATGGAGAAACAACATGGGACGTTGGTGACAGAACGGTAGAAGCAGAGTGTCAATTTGATTGGAGGGATTTAAAATTGGTGCTCACTGCTGCTCAACATTGTACATTCGCGACTATCAAAGTAAATAGCGAGTCTAACGATATACTATGGGAGGGTTTCAATGATGATGGAACGAAGTGCTGGGCACATCAGAATCAGAGATTAGCATGGAAGTATGGTTCATCACAGACGAAATTCCAACCTTCTGTACTGTATAGGTTATTACAAACATTGGATAGGCCAAATCATTATGGAACGAATACAAAAGTTAGTATTTTAAAATCAAAACTCTTAATGATAGAGTCTGAAGACACTCTCGCTTACATGTGTCCAGTATTGGACGATGCTCAGATATCGGACGGTTTGGAGAATTCAGCGCTGGCACCAGAAGTAAACTGACGTTCATCTTCTTTGACACTGTATTTGGCAGTCATATTGTCTACGAAATCCTTGACCGCTTGTTCGGAATCATCTTTCGGTACCCAATTCTCCCAATCTCGCACAGCAGCGTGAGTTTGATTAACCCATTTACGTTGTTCATCTGTTAGGTTTTTCGGGTCTGGAGCACACCACGCTTCGCCTTCGTCGTCTGGAACGATGAAGTCAGCCATTTCGGGGTGGATACCATTCTCATCAACGTCAGCCTCCTCCTCTTCATCGTCTGAATCGCCAGGGGCAACATCTAAATGTACTTCGTTTACATGAACTTGGAGGCAGTATTTTTCACATCCAACAGCGAAACCCATCTTTCCCCATCCTTCGCGTACGCGCTTTTTGGTGAGAGCTCCCAACGCTGGGTCGTGAGATACATGGCGTAGCACATCATCTGGCTGTACAATACGATTACAAGTGAGTTCGTTAAACTTCCATATCTTAGAACCTTGCATTTCGCGTTCTAATTTATCAACCATGAGTTGTATACCACCACGACCGTTGGAACCGATGTCAACGACTTCGCCAACAGCATTATCACCGTAAGTCCTTGGGTCTTTCCAGTGTATTAAATCGCCAGGTGCGAAGTCGTAGGAGCGGGGATTGTTAGAAACTTTGTGCCATACATGAATAGCAGGGCGTGTAACTGTAGTTAATGAAGCCATGATTTAGTTTATTAAATGTAACACTTCTTATATAGTATATTCTTATCTTATGCGAACATTTTAGTTATCAATTCGTTGTCCTTCTGCTCGTACCAGTTCCATTTGACCAGTGTTTCGTTCGAAACTTGCATTTGAACCGGTAGTTTGTCGTTGGCTTTCTCCACCGTTTTGACGATGGCTCCCTCTGGCGCATGCTCAAATATCTGATGAGGTTTGTATTTGCGTGAGATAGCTTGTGACATGGCTTTCCACGCGTCTACCTTGGCCTTCATATTCGCAAACGGTATGTTCTTCTCTTTGAACGCTTTGAGTGTTGAAACGGTCTCTTCCCAGTATACTTTATCAAAGTTAATCTTCCACAATTTCGAGTACCACGGTGTCCACATGTAGAAATAGGTAACCGGCGCACCAAGCATAACCATTTCGAAATGAACCTGAGCAAGATAATAATATGGTGGGTTCTTCTTCTTCATCAGGTCCTTCATCATAGCATCTGGCATGACCTTACCCTCCGCGTCTCTGTATCGTGAGCCAGGGCATTTGATTTCGAAGGCTGCGCGTTCTATAACCTCGTATGGAGTCTTAATAACACCATTTTCATGGGCTAAACGAACGATGTAACCGTCTGGAGATGCTGCCATCCATGGGATGTTGGGATGGTCGATGATGGAAGTCTCGTAGACAATCGTACCGGGCATCAATTTGATAAAGTTGAGACATGCGTTATCTTCATTGTTGGTTCCCCAGTCCATTGCCGCTTGTTGACTTTCGTCCACCGGGTCACGTGGAGCGTCTCCAAATATTTGTGCATGAAGCTTGTTATAGGCCGCTTCGTCTGTACAGTCGAACATTATCGAAGACGGTTTAGAGCCAGTCATTTTGTGTTTGCGTTTTTCGAACCATGCTTCTGTACCCTGCTCTGGCCCTAGTTGTTGTGATTGCTCTGCTAATGATACGAACGCCATCTTTACTTTAATCCTTCTGGTGTCATTATTATACCCGAATATGTTTAGCGAATACGAGTATAAGTTGCATCCAATGCACCACAAATGCTAACCTTTATCATATTCATCAATGCTATAATGTGTGCCTATAACACGTCAGCCTTTGTAATGCAAGCTGCTGTCCACTTTCCATTTATGGCGGATGGCTCGTGGGAGGACAATACACGTATCACGGCTTACTTCTATATCATACCTTTGTTGGGAGAGATAGCCACAGCTTGGTCTCATATGGAGGGATGGTATCCAGTGATGCCCATTCTTCTCGTCTTGGGTTGGTTTCTATGTATACCGTGTTGGTATTATCAAATACAGTTGAGCGACGAATCAAATTTCAATGCCGCGCCACAGGAAGAGGCTGTTATTATGTGGGCAAGAGCTAGAGCTTGTATATGGGTAGTGAGATTAATTACTTTATGTTTATGGGTAGGATTAAATATGTAACACATAAGCGAAGTATTTATTAACACTATTAGTTTTATATATGGATACATATCGTTTCCGTCGCCCACAGGAAGCGGAAGAACAAACAAAACGCCCCAGACGCAGATATATACCAACAGAACAAACGAATACAACGTATGAGTTCACGTATAAATGCTACCAATGCGGACAACCATACAATCTGGCTTTGGCTGGGGCGGCAGAAATAGAGTGTCCTAGTTGTTCTTCTCGTATAATAAAAAAAGAACCATCAAAGAAACCTCATGTCTTGGAAGCGCTTTGAGAATCCAGCATTTTAGTGTAATACGATTTTATATGTTCAACCAGCTTGGAAGCAGCGACCTGCGCATTGATACCCGCTATGAAACCCTCCTTATTGAACTGCGTGACTGAAGGAGCAGACCTACATAAAATTCTTAATATTAAGTATTCATCGTATTTTCCAGAGCTAGCTTGTCCGTCCTTTGTATCCCCCTCATCTTCATCTTCTACTATATATCTATTCAAGTACCAATCCAATGTACACTGGTACCTCACGCAATTAATCGTTTCGGACCATACGCGCATCCTCGCCCTAGATATCTGGGTATGTTCCATGTCGTGGAATCCTGGGTGGATGCGAAAGAAAGAGCAAGTCTGGTTTTCTATGGTCGCCTTGTAACAGTAGACAGTGTTCTCTAATAATGCGGACATTTTGATGTTACTCAGCCCTCTATATAATGAAAACCGCTAGCGTTACAAATCCAGAAAGCAGGTATATAAGTTTGGCCGAACAATGCAAATGAAACGTTTGTTATTGTTATTGTTATGTTTAATAATCGGTGCACAATCCTATCGCCTGAGGAGTTCCCCCAACGGTCCTTCTGGACTGGAAATATTTGATGATGACCAAGAACTTGACGAAGAGGATGGGCCGTCAGACGACTTTCCACCGATTGGAGACGAGATTCCAAAGCAAGAAGCACAACTTGAACCGCCTACGGATGACCCACAATTTGAAGATTTCGGTGAAATGATGGAGGACCCATCCTTCGCGGCATCTATCTATGCTGCTATTCAAGGTATGTTTAACACCGCCGATGAGAAGATAGTGTCAGAACCTGGACAAACTGCTGACTGTTATGCTCTTGATTATGTGAAATGTCAATTCACAGCAGAAGAAGAACCTGTTGTATGGGTTATCGAGTACGATGACACACCGGCTGAATACCAACTAACTGTTGAGCGTAACACTCCTGATACTGCGGTCATGCGTCGTAGATTGAAGGCGAATAATTGCCAGGAGTTTGCTGACGTGTTCTTACTATGGGACAGAGAGATAAGCTGCGAAATTAAAGAGTATGCGCATAAAATTTCTATAAAACATATAGGTTAATTAAGATTTTAAAGATTACCACCGTTTCTATATTTAGCAATACTATCCATCACGCTCCTTGCGTTTCCTTGAGACGCACCCTTAAGCGCGTTAAACAAATGCGAATTCGAGCTGGCGAATGTATTCTCTACTTTAGCTGCCGTCCTCTGGCTGACAAATGGGTTAAATGCTGGTTTACTTTCCACTGCTTGTGCAATGGTTTTGGTGGAAGCAGCGTGCGCACTTTCGACTGGGGCTTCACCCGTGCGTCGGCGTTTCATGATGGTATCTACGACTTGCTGTTCTAGTACACGTTTCTTAGACATAGCTTCAGACTCGATAAGAGCAGAGCGTGTAGTTGCGTACTTAGCAGATGCTTTATGCGCGATTTCCATCATTTGCATACTAGCTTCTGGATGTTCCTGTGCTAGAGCAAAAATTGCCCGTTTATTTTCTTCCGTCATATTTTGAGGGCCCAATTGATTGGACCACTGTTCTACGAGTGCTTTACTTAGGGCTTCGGCTTTAGACTGGGTTTGCAACGTTTCGTTAGCTTCACGCTCTTTCCACTTTGCTTCCAATGATTCTTTAGCTTTTTGCATTTCAGCCAATTGTCTGGTCAATTCAGCATTCTTTCCGTCTTGAGCCAAAAACATCTTCATCAATTCTTCCTGTGAGTTAGCAACATTACGTGCTGCGGTCTCCTCTTGAGATGGTGCTTCTTGCTCGTTGGTTAGAGCGCTTAATTTAGTGTCAACACGACCTGCGACATCAGGTGCGCCACTTCCTCCTACAGCGTCAGAGACAGATGTGCTTTCCGTGGTTTCTTGAGTTACTTGTGGGGCAGATTCAGTTTGTGACATGCTTTGATTAACACTAGCTTTGTGCGCTATATACTCATTTTTTCCTGTTTGACTAACGGCACGGATGTAACAATCCGGCCTCCTGGGCTCACCACATATGGAAATTTCCACCGGGCGTTTATTTGTAGTACCATCCGCCCACGCTTGATGCACGTGTTGGAGAGATAAACCTTTATATAATGTATGACCTTGTGAATCCGGCTTTATTGCGTGGTTAGCATACAAAGAAGCAAATCCCTTTTCATTTTCAATTTCACCCATAATCCACTTACTACCGTTCTTACCGTCCCAACTCTTCGTGACTTTTCCTATTGGTAGAGAACCTTGGTGTTCTATTCTCAACGGTACACCTGTCAAATCCATTCTACGAGATTCGTCCGAATTAAAATCAAAGGTACTATCGCCTTCAGGCCTATGCCCGGTAGCAGGCAAAACGTTGCCTATAAATCGAATATTCTTTCCCTTTACCATTTGGATGTATAAGGTTCCTATAAATACTGTTTAAGAGCATAGCAATGGCAGAAGAATACTATCCAGTGGATGCCGAAATATCAGCTACTCAACTGGATAAGATATGTTATCCTCTTGTATTGTTAACACTCACATATTTATCGGTAAACATATATTACTGGGATACTATATTCCAACACGATTTTAGTCAAATGTTAGTTATTGTTACAAACGGCTTCGCTATATTCCCCATCATTGTAGCCCGTGGTATATTTCTTAAAGCCATGCTATTAGGAGCTATGATAACTTCGTTCTGGGCACATATGCAATGGGAAGATTTTGAAGTCCCGGGACACGACTCCGGACGGTGGGACAACGCTTTCGCTTCCAGCGTCATAGCAGCATACTGTGCATCCTGGTGGCCTGACCATTTGGATTGTAGATGCTTTACTAAATCATGCGCTTCCAACACTCCAGCATTCGTACGCAACTGTTTCTGTTCTCCTCCCAAACATCAGAATAGCTGTCAACTAAGGCTAACGTTTAAACTGGGGTTACAATTTGTTGTAACTGGTGCGGTTTTTGGAACAGTATTAGCCCTTTACAACACGGATAATTGGAAATTGTTCGAAGTTGCAAATGTTTCTGTTGCTGTTGTTGAGTTCTTAATCATTTTGTTCGTATTGATAGCCATTGTGGGTTCTTTGAGTTACTATTGCAACGGGGGAAAGATGATAACCAACATGGGGCGCTTCGTTTTCTATGTCCTCGTTGGGACCTTCTTGGGTGTGTTCGCGTTTGTATCCAAAAGGATGGATAGTGATATACCGGACGCAACGCATAGTATTTGGCATGTATGTATATTCATTTCGGCATATAGTATATCGAGAGCACATAGTTATGTAAAATGGAGTAAAGAATCATATTAAAATTTTATTTTATGTTTAAGACCATCTGGTTTACGCTCACTAGTAGATATGGCACTTTGGAGGTTTTGGCGTGTCTGGTCATCTATACCAGCCGACGATGTTACTAGGCCCTTGAAAGAGCGAATATTTGCTTTAAGTTTTTCTAGCTCTAATTTAAGCTCTTGAACTTCAACATTGGCCGCGTTTTTCGCAGTCTGTGCGGTGTCTGTCTGAGCTGCCAACTCTTTCTCCTGTTCAATCAACAATGTCTGCCTATTTGTGGCGTTTTGTCTGACATCAGCCACTACCTGCTGTGACTCGCTCAATTCGCGTTGGAGTTGGTTGTTCTTTTCCATTATATTAGATATTTGTTCTTCACCTATTTTAGAAGATGCCTTCGCTTCCGCTGTCTCTAGCATTGCTTTTTCTTTCTGTTGCTTAAGGCTAGCAATTTTCTCCTCCGCCTGGCGAAGTTTAGTTTCCAAGGCCACTTGATTCAGTTTATCCGATTCACGGCCCTTGAGCTCGCCCTCTAGTTCTTTTCTACGGGAAGCTTCTGATTCTCGAAGTTTTTGAGAAATTTCCTGGTTCGCTTGTAACTTCTGACGAAGCATTTGGTTTTCTTGGTTGAGGCTCTCGTGCATTTGAACGTTCTGTTGTAGAAG
>Ga0209404_10000309_pt1 | contig 38992 bp, 79 predicted proteins | sample TroAtlMetagenome_2_FD_187447 | JGI IMG/M metagenome (GOLD analysis project Ga0209404, IMG submission 187447) | Marine eukaryotic phytoplankton communities from Atlantic Ocean - Tropical Atlantic ANT8 Metagenome (SPAdes) (version 2) | ecosystem: Environmental > Aquatic > Marine > Oceanic...
TGCAAGAAGTAGAAAAACTGACAAAATAGTGTGTCAAATTATTCTTGTTGTCAAAACTTTGACTCGATATAAATAGTATAGGAAGGATAAGATTATGGCGACTAAAGTGAATGAAAATACCGAAGTTGCGTTGCCGCTTAGAAATATACTTTCAATGATAGCTGGTGCTTCAATCGCTACTTGGGCGTATTTTGGTATTGTTGAGCGTTTAAATCAAATAGAGACTCAACAAACAATGATGGAAAATGACGTTGTTATGAATACAGAATTTCGTATTAAATGGCCGAGGGGTGAAATGGGTTCACTCCCAGCAGATAGTGAACAGTTTATGTTAATTGAACACCTTGCAGGCGAACTTGAAAAACTAACTAGTGAAATAGAAAGTGGACAGGCACCATTTGACCAACAACAAAAACTAACACTAGAATTTTATGAAAAAAGAATTAATCAGTTGGAAGAATCAATTGAGAAAATTAAAGATGATATGATGGATATGATACATGAGACAAGAGGAATTCAGAATGGTACTAACCATTCCAATCATTAGAGAAAAGAGAAGTAAATGGTAGTAGAGGGTGCGATAGTTCTTTTAATGTTCTTTGGAAGTCCAATGGAACTTAAAGAATACACATTAAGAGATGGTCTAAGTGAATGTCTAAAAGCAAAACGTACAATTGAACGTAATGTTCAAGGGCCTTCACAAAAAACATATACTGGTACAATGAGACTTGCGTGTAAAAAATTTGATGTAAAAATTAGTGAACACGGAAGTATAGTTGAATTTATAAATGCAGACCCATTTCAATTAAATTAGTAGAGACTAGAATGTCAGTGGAAACAGAAATTGCATTGTTGAAGAGAGAAGTATCGGATATGAAAGGTATTCATGTTCGTCTTGATTCTGCAATTGAAAAGATAGCAGAAGTGTCTTCTTCATTACACACAATTATGGCCGTCCATGACGAAAAATTAATAAGGCAGGAAGAAGCATTGGATGAACAAGAGAAAAAACTTACACAAAATATTATGGAGTTACATTCTCGTATAACCACTAATGCAAAAGAAACTCACACCGCTATGGGTGATATGGAACGCAGACTTGTGGAACAGATGAATGCTCATAGTCAAAAAGAAGAAGAACATTTTCGTAAGATGCGTGAAGAACTCTCTAGTCGTGTTGGTATGTTAGAAAAGTGGAAATGGGTTATTGTGGGGGGTTCAATTGTCGCAGGCTTTATCATACAAAAAGTAATTACCATAAATTTATGACTTGACTCTGGGAAGAGTTTAGGGTATTATCTACTATATGAGTACATTTGTAGATATAAAATATCTCAACTTAATGTCACACCGATTGCAAAGGTTCTCCAAAAAAGGAGATTACCTCTGGAATTTTCGTTGTCCATTTTGTGGAGATAGTAAGAAAAATAAATCAAAAGCTAGAGGTTATGTGTATAGGACAAAAAACGACTTGTTCTATAAATGTCATAATTGTTCTAAGGGAACAAACCTTGCGAACCTAGTTCTAGAGGTTGATGAATCCCTATATAAAGAATACCTTGTTGAAAGATACAAGGAGGGTTCTACAGCTAATGGAAGAGGTGGGAATGTTAAAAATCCAGAGTTCAATATACCAAAGCCAGTCTTCATTCAGAAAGACGTTTTATCAAAACATAAATCATTCAGAGAACTTGGACAAATCCACCCAGCTGTACAATCTATTGAAAAACGTCTTATACCACAAAATAGATATAATGATATTTATTTGGTCGATAAGTTTTTTACTTGGACTAATGAGTTAATACCCAATAAGTTCAAGGATTTGACGAATGACCATCCAAGGATGGTGATTCCCTTTCGTGATGTAGATAATAAAATATTTGCGTATCAAGGAAGAGCATTTGGAGAAGAACAACCAAAGTACATCACGATTGTACTTGACCAAAACCATAAGAAAATATTTGGTCTTGATAGGTTGGACGATAGTAGGAATATTATTATCGTGGAAGGCCCTATTGATAGTCTTTTTCTTCCAAACTGTATTGCAGTCGCTCAAGGGGATTTACGCTTACCTCAGTACAAAGGTAAGAGTACGTTAGTATTTGACAATGAACCTAGAAATAGGGAAATTGTAAAGAACATAGAAAAAGCGGTTGAAGAGGACTATAGTGTCGTAGTCTGGCCGAAGTATGTAAAAGAGAAGGATATAAACGATATGATAATAGGTGGAATGACAAATCTAGAAATCTCCGATATTATACATAAGAACACCTTTTCTGGTTTAGAAGCAAAGACACAATTATCAAATTGGAAAAAAGTTTAGGAGAGAAATGGATGTCACTATCGAATCAATTACCAACACAATATCAACAATTCATACACCTATCAAGATACTCTAGATGGTTAGAGGGTGAAGGTCGTAGAGAAAATTGGAGTGAAACTATAGAAAGATATTTTAATTTCTTTGAAGAACATCTACAAGAGATGTGTGGATATAAGTTAGAACAAAAAGTAAAAGATGAACTAGAAGAAGCGATTATCGCAACTAGAGTAATGCCTTCTATGAGGTGTTTAATGACTGCTGGTGAGGCTTTGAAAAGAGAAAATATTGCTGGTTACAATTGTTCTTATGTTGCAGTAAATAGAGTTGCAGCTTTTGATGAAATACTTTATGTATTGATGAACGGAACTGGTGTTGGTTTTTCTGTAGAAAGACAGTACACTGCGGCTCTTCCAGTAGTTGCAGAAGAATTTTATTTGTCTGATACTGTTATTCAAGTTGCAGATAGTAAACTAGGTTGGGCAAAGGGATTTAAAGAACTTCTTGGTATGTTGTATATTGGACAGATTCCAAGATGGGATTTATCAAAAGTCAGAGAAGCAGGAGCTCCACTTAAAACTTTTGGTGGTCGTGCATCTGGGCCAGAACCACTAGAAAGTCTTTTTGAGTTCTGTGTAACTACTTTTAAAAATGCACAAGGAAGAAAACTGTCATCTCTAGAGTGTCACGATATTGTTTGTAAGATTGCAGAGATAGTAGTGGTTGGTGGTGTTCGTAGAAGTGCATTGATTAGTCTTTCTAACTTGTCTGATGACCGTATGCGTCATGCAAAAGCAGGCCAGTGGTGGAATACAGAACCACAACGAGCACTTGCAAATAACTCTGCGTGTTATTCTGAAAAACCAGATATTGGTATCTTTATGGATGAGTGGAAATCTCTTTATGATTCTAAGTCTGGTGAAAGAGGTATTTTTAATCGTGAGTCTGCAAATAAGATGGCTACACTTAACGGCCGTAGAGTTGTAGAGGGTTATGAGTTCGGCACGAATCCTTGTTCGGAAATAATTTTGCGTGATAGAGAATTTTGCAATTTATCGGAGGCAGTAATTCGTGTTACTGATACAGAAGAGTCTCTAATGAAAAAGGTAGAACTTGCAACTATTCTTGGTACATTTCAATCTACATTGACAAACTTTAAATATGTTTCTGCAATGTGGAAAAAGAATTGTTCTGAAGAAAGATTACTTGGTGTATCGCTAACTGGTATTATGGATAGTCCTCTTACAAATGGTAAAAGAGAAGGTGTGGAACAATTACTTGAAAAGTTGAAAGCACACGCAGTTGCAACCAATAAGAAGTGGGCAAAGAAACTAGGTATCAATCATGCAGTTGCAATCACTTGTGTCAAACCAAGTGGAACTGTATCACAGCTCGTTAATGCAGCTTCTGGAATTCATGCAAGACATAATCCATATTATATTAGAACTGTTCGTGGTGATAAGAAAGACCCACTAACGAAGATGATGGTAGATGCTGGATTTCCAGTAGAAGATGATGTAATGAATCCAAGTCATACATCTGTATTTTCATTCCCAATTAAAGTTGATGAGAACTCTGTTTTCAGAACAGATATGACTGCGATTGAACAACTTGAATTGTGGTTATTGTATCAGAAACATTGGTGTGAGCATAAACCATCTGTAACTATTTCAGTAAAAGAACATGAGTGGTTAGAAGTTGGTGCGTGGGTCTATGAACACTTTGATTATATGTCTGGTGTTAGTTTCCTACCATTTAGTGACCATACATATAAACAAGCACCTTACCAAGACTGTGATGAACAAATGTATAAAGATATATTAAATAAAATGCCTAAAATTGTCGATTGGTCATTGTTAGGTGAATATGAGAAAACTGATATGACTGTCGGTTCTCAAGAACTTGCGTGTGCGGCTGGATTTTGTGAGATACAATGACGAAAAAAGTACTCTACTGTGATGGGTGTGATGTGGAATTCAAGATACAATTTGGAATGTCTACAAATCACTACCACGCTAACCACTGTGTCTTTTGTGGTGGTGAGATAAATATTGAAGACGAAGATGAAGTAAACGAAGAATACGAGGAGTATGACTATGACTAAATGTAAAAATTGTCAACATGATTGTCATTGTGATAAAGAGTGTCCAGAATGTGTAAATGATGTTTGTGTGAATTGTGAATGTTCTGATGACAAAGAAATGTAAAAACTGTGGATACGAATCACATTGTGATACTAAACTATTCAAAGACCTTGGTGAACAGAAAGAAGTATTAGTCTGTCACCATTGTCGTTGTGATGTGTGTGAAAAAGATTATAAAAGATGGTCTAATGTCTCAGATGATGTTTGGGATGAAACTTGGACTGATGAAGCGATAGTGACAAAATGAATCATTTAAGAAGTTATATAGGACTTTATATGACGGCTGCGTTGTTGCCGTTTATGTTTGGTTACGGAGTAAGTGAAGAACACCCAATTTGGGTATGGTGGATAGCATTTGGTTTAGTAATATTAAAAACACCACCTTACAATATTAGTGACCGTTTTTGGGGTGTCTATGGAAGATTAATAGATTGGATATTAACACCTTTAAAAAAGTCTGTACCTAAATGGCCTTGGTGGTTAAGAGTCATCTGTGCTATAGCAATCTTTTACGTTATGGAAGAATACATTGCATCACCACTAGGTTACACAATGTTACCTTGGAGAATGGATTTTAGTGGGTAGAATGAAAACGCAAAGTGCGAAAGCGAAAGGTCGGAGACTACAACAGTGGGTTCGTGACCAACTAATAGAAAAACTTGAAGTGCATCCAGAGGATGTTGAATCTAGGTCTATGGGTGCTGGTGGAGAAGATTTAATTATGGCAAGGGCTGCAAGAGAGAAGTTCCCTTATTCAGTAGAGTGTAAAAATCAAGAAAAAGTAAACGTATGGGAATCATATTCTCAAGCAGTCGAAAATAGCAAAAACTATGAACCAGTAGTTGTGATTAAACGGAATAATCATAAACCACTTGTTGTAGTTGATGCAGAATATTTTGTAGGACTGCATAAGGATGAATTATGAACATAAACCCACTAATACTATATTAGAGTTATGGAATAGCAAAGGTAGTCTTTTCCAGAACGGTAAATTAGTGTTTCGTGGTGATGGATACCTTGCAATTAAAATGTTTGTATATAAAACTGGAAACGCACCAGAAGTTCTAGAAAGATTCAAAAGTCAATTAAGTATGCGTGAAGAGGTGAAGTGGAAAAGAAAAGATGAAGAAGTAAAAGCGAAAGAAAAAGCAAAAGCAGATAAAATGAAAGATGAACTAGAAAGTTCTAAAAAAGAAAAAGTAATAAGAAGAAGCTCTAAGATTAAAGGTAATAAGATAGACACAATGTTTTCTAAGTAAGGTACAAAATGTTAATAAATGATGATATTAAACTGGACTACTCAGACGTATTAATTAGACCCAAAAGGTCAACAATGAATTCTAGAAGTGACGTTTCTTTGAAACGCACTCACACTTTCTTACACTCAAAAGAACAATGGACAGGCATACCAATTATGGCTGCAAATATGGATACCGTTGGTACACCAGAAATGCACCTTGCACTTTCTAGTTTTGATATGATAACTTCCCCAGCAAGACATTTTCTTAGAGATAATCCAAAAGCATTTGGTGCTGGATATCATTTGTGTATGATGGGTGGTATCAATGATATTGATGTTCTTAGAATACATAAAAACTTATATAAGTTTATTGGTCTTGATGTTGCAAATGGATATACAATTCGTTTTGTAGACGCAGTAAAAGAACTAAGAGAAAAGTGTCCAGATAAAACTATTGTCGCTGGTAATGTGGTAACTGCTGATATGACCCAAGAACTTATTCTTGCTGGTGCAGATATTGTAAAGGTTGGTATTGGGCCTGGGTCTGTTTGTACAACAAGAATTAAAACTGGTATCGGATATCCACAACTTAGTGCAGTAATAGAATGTGCAGATGCAGCTCATGGTTTGGGTGGACATATCATTGCAGATGGTGGTTGTACTACTTCTGGTGATATTGTCAAAGCCTTTTCTGGTGGTGCAGACTTTGTAATGGTTGGTGGAATGTTAGCAGGACATGATGAATGTGATGGAGAACTTGTAGATGGTGTTATGAAATTCTATGGAATGGCATCTGAGTCTGCAATGAATAGACACGGTAACAATAACGAATATCGTGGTGTAGAAGGAAAGACTGTAGAAGTTCCTTATCGTGGTAAGGTAGAAGATACAGTAAAAGATATTTTGAGTGGAGTTCGTTCTGCGTGTACTTATGTTGGTGCAACTCAATTAAAGTCACTTTCTAAATGTACAACTTTTATTCGTGTAAACAATACACACAATACAGTATATGGAAAGGAGTCCTAAACGGACTCCTTATTTTTTTAGAATGAGAAAGAAACTCCTAGTGTAATTTCTTCTCTTGCTTGTCTATTTAAATCCCATGCAGTTCCAAGAGACAACTCTAAGTTATCTCGTAGTTGATGAGTCAATTCAATATCTAAGTCTGGTTGTGAACCAGCATCTAAAGAATCAAGTAATACAAAGCTATCAGTAGAAGTAGAGTTCCATACTGGAATGTCCATACCTACTGTTAAAGCAGATGCACCCCTTGTGTATGTTACGTCTGGTTCTAATGACATAGTTAATGCTTCTGCATCAACTTTATATTCTGCGTCTAATGCTCCACCCCAAGAAAGTCCATCCTCGGCTACAGCAGAAGTGCCTGCAAATAAAAATGCAGATAGTATTAAATATTTCATGTTTGTGATTTCCTTTAATTATGCATATGAACATATGCAGTGATGCCATTACTTATTCCAAATATGTCTAAATTATAACATAAGAAAAAAAGAAATATTAACTGTATTATTTATACAACACTTTACAAAAACGCATAACAGAATTGTCCATTTAAAAAGGGTCTTTGTGTATAAATAATAGTGTAGTTTAAATCTAAACTATTTTTTCAAAAAGGAGACTAATATGTCAGTTGCAACTGCTGTATACGAGCAGACTTGTCATGTGTGTGATGCAGTCAGATTGTTTGTAATGAGAACATTTATTAATATGCAAAGAGCTAGACAACTTGGAGCAAATGAAAAAATATTCCAACATTACGGTCAATTCGATAGAGAAGCACCATACCACTTACAAAGAGTTCAAGAACAAACAAATAAAGAATATGACCAAAGAATTGCGAATTTAAAGTAGCGAATCATGTGGCCATATACAGATGAAGAATGGGAAATAATCTCTAAACCTAACCTAAAATAGTAAAATAAACCCTTGATTTTCAAGGGTTTTTTTTTGGGCCTAAAAAAGACTTGACTCTGTTATTAAAACAAGGTATACTCTTAGTATAACAATGAGAAAGAGGTAAATTATGGGAAAACTTAAAAATTATATAATGGACGTTCAAGAGTTTGTTTGGGATTATTTTGATGAAGATGGTCAGTTTGTCGCTATCGGTGAAATCAAGACCAAAGATGCTTTGTTGAATTTTGTTAAACACAAGTATGGTTCATTAGGTTTAGGTGTTGCAAAGGACGAAATCTTTGCGATTGAAACTGGTGACCATTTTAGTTAGAAAGTGAGGATTTATGTCACATTTAGTTAATGATGAGATAATGGAATCTATCGCAGATGAAATCTGGGGTAAGGTCGAGAATGGTGATTTCGATACTCATCAAAAAATGTCTGAAATTGGTCATCATAAAGGTTTACACTGTGATGACGATATGGAAGAAATTGTCGAAATAATGATTGAGGAAGCTTGGGAAAATTACCCAGACGGCCCAATTAATTAAAAATAATGCTTGACATTGTTATGAAAACAGTGTATAATGTAAATATAATTGAGAGAGAGGTTAATTATGCAAATTCAAAAGAAAATAGAAGATATCAATTTCACCACTGTAGATATTTTGGGTACAGAGATGCCTGTTTCTGACCCAATTGTAATGGCATCTGCCGCTGGGTGGTATGTCGGTGCAGTCTGTAAAGACCCAGATTGTGGTGGAATGGTTGTTCCTTATGATAGGTACACCGATTATGTTGCAACGCCTGAAGAGGCAGAAAAATTATTGGAGATTTGTTAATGAACAAAAAGTTGAAATATATTGTTTACACCCAAATGAATAAGTTGGGTTTAAAAGGTGAGTTTGATAATGCAAGAGATGCTATCAAATGGGCGAAAGAGAATGTCTATATGTTCGATTACTTGAAAGAGAGAAAGGACACTTGGGAGATTTTGTTTGAAGAAAACCTTGTTTGGATTGGGAAAGGAGAGGTTATAGAATGTTAGATGCTACAGATAAAGTACTTGGGTTTGAGAATGATGAATGTGTGAATATTAATCAGACTAGCTTAAAAGGTCATATTACTACAACATATGATAAATTAGTCGAAGTATTTGGTGAACCTACATACACAGATGCGAGTCCTTATGAAAAGGTCAATGCACAATGGACGTTGGATTTTACAGTACATAAAAATGGTGACCCTTATGCACTATTGAGTGATTTCAAAATGTCTGAGGATTATGAAGATAATGTTGTCGCAACAATATACAATTGGAAAGATGGGTATGTTCCCACTGAAGAATATGAGTGGCATATTGGTGGTTTTAGTACTGATGCAGTAGATTGTGTTCAGAATTGTCTTGACTCTGCTAAAGAATTAGTGTAGGATAAAATAATGTTGAAATTTATCTTAGGGATAATTGTAGGTTTTGTGATAATATCATATTACCCACAGATTGCAGTAAATACCACTTCTTTTATTTTAGAGAGTGGTGTGTGTGAACGAATATATAATAGTAACCAATAAGGAGAAATATGAGATACAACAAATACAATAAGAAACCCTTTCGTGATAAGAAGGATAAGTTTCCAAGAGATGAAGGTATGACCGTCACAGTACGTCAAGTTAAAGACAAAGATGGTAATGTAACTTCTGATGTTAACGGTGCATTGCGAGTTCTTAAAAAGAAACTAATGAAAGATGGTTTCTTTCAACAACTAAGAGAACGTAGTCATTTCACTAGTAAAGGTGAAAAGAAACGTAAAGCAAAAGCTGCTGGTAAACGTAGGTATCTCAAGAAAATAGAAAAGAGACAAGCGGAGTTAGGTTATTGAACGATAATGTCATTAAATTTCCAACTAATTTTAAACCAAACGCACCAAAGATTGTAGATTTGGATGCTATAGCGATGCAAGAAGATTTAGACTTTGCAGATAATCTTGCAGAAGGTCTTATGATTAATCTGATTCATAATGTAGGTGAGAATGGTTTTGATATTAAGAAGGATAGATTTATTGGTGACATAAGTTTCCTTAACGAAGTCGTTAGAGGAGCTCTTTACAGGCAGATGGGGTTTACTCACCCTATGCAAGACTTCATGGATTTAATCGTGAAGACAGAAATTAATCAAGAAGATAAGACAATTATGACTAAAGTGAACTTGAAGAAGATTGATGATTTACTCCCTCAATCGAAGGATGATGGTAACGGAGATGATATTAGTTGATATGAACCAAGTGACACTATCTAATTTGATGGTGCAGATTGGTGGACGAAAAGAAGTAGAACCAGACTTAGTTAGACATATGGTTCTAAATTCATTAAGGGGATACCGAAGAAGGTTTACTGAAGAATACGGTGAACTTGTACTTTGTTATGATGACAAGACAAACTGGCGAAGAGATATATTCCCAAATTATAAACATGGTCGTAGAAAAGATAGAAAGGCCTCCAAATTAGATTGGAACGCTATCTTTGATACATTACATTTAATTCGTGACGAACTAGATGAATTTTTCCCATACAAAGTATTGCAAGTAGAAAACGCAGAAGCTGATGATGTAATTGCATCTATTGTATTTCATGTTGCGAAAGAACCAAAGAATTACGAGAAGGTATTGATACTTTCTGGAGATAAGGATTTTATACAACTGCAACAACATAACTTTGTATCGCAGTATAGTCCGACACAAAAGAAATTTATGAACGGTGTAGACCCTACTACATATATTAAGACGCATATACTTCAAGGTGATAGAAGTGACGGAGTTCCAAACTTTTTATCACCAGATAATTGTTTTGTAGATGAGATTAGACAAAGACCTATCTCTAAACGAAAACTTGAAACTTGGATTGAACTTGAACCTAAAGATTACTGTAATGAAGAGATGATGAGAAATTTTCATAGAAACAGAACTCTAATAGACCTCAACTATATTCCAGAAGAAATAGTAAGTAAATGTATTCAAACCTATTTGGAAACACCAGATAAGGATAGAAAACAATTACTAAATTATTTTGTGAAGTATAAATTAAGAAACCTAATGGAAAATATTGGAGACTTTTAATGAATAAACCAGTGAAAACATATACACCCCTATTGTCAGAAGTGTTGACTAAGGTGAATAATGCAAAAGACAAACCAAAGAAGATTGCAGTTCTAAAGGAACACGATAGTGAACCTCTCAGAATGTTAATCAAATCTTCTTTTGACCCAAAAATTAAATGGGTTATGCCTGAAGGTAATGTACCTTATAAACCAAATGAAGCGCCTGAAGGAACAGAACATACACTTCTTTCTCAAGAAGTAAGACGGTTCTATCACTATATCGAAGGTGCAGATAATAAAACACCTAGAATGAGAAAGGAAACTATGTTCATTCAGATGTTGGAAGGTTTGCATAAATCAGAAGCAGAAGTTGTCTGTTATGCAAAAGATAAAGTATTACATCAAAAGTATAAAGGTCTTTCTGATGCAGTGGTAAAAGCTGCATTTGGTTGGACAGATGATTATTGGATGCCTAACGGTAAAATTATTTGACTTGACTTTGTATCTTGAATATGTTACAAATATAGTTAATGATTCATAATATGGTAAAAACCTCTCACTCTCTCTCTCAACCATATTAGCGAATCACCCTTGGGGGGTAGCTTAGTCTACCCCCTATTTTTATTCCCCTAAACCCTTGATTTATATGGGAAAAAAATAATGCTTGACTTTACCCTTATTTTAGTCTAAAATGATTATATAATGAAAAAAAGAGAGAAAAAGATGAATTTTGTGACGGTTACTGGTGGTAATAAAACTCAGAGAAAAGTTGCTGAGACTACTACTCACCAAATGATTGCAGAATTACTTCCAAGGTTTAGAACTTTGGACATTGAGGTAAAACTTAAAAAGTTTACTAAAACTGACAGAGATGCGATTGGTTGGTGTTTAATGGAAGATAACAATCGTACTTTTGTTATTGAAATTAACAAAGATATTGGTATCACTGAATTGGTTACTACAGTATGTCATGAAATGGTACATATCAAACAGTATGCACGAAATGAAATGACTGACGAATGTGTTCAGTTTGGTGCAGCTACTTGGAAAGGTAGAAAAGTAAGTCCTAAAGTTAGTTACTATGATTTACCTTGGGAAAAAGAAGCATATAGATTGCAAGATAAACTTGCACTTATGGTTTGGGAAAGTGGTGAAATTTAGTGCTTGACTTTGTTGTCAAAACATGGTACTATGATTCGTAAATGAGAAAAGTGAGGAAAAAATGGTAGAATTATTGTCAGATATCGAAACACTAGAAAGTGCAGTTATTAGTTTAACTGAAGGTGCGAGTGATGAGAAACGAATGGCTATTCATTCGCTTGAGAGTATGCTTGCTGAAAAGAAAGCATCTTTTGAGAAATTTGAAACTCAAATGGAAGAGGAGGCAGAAGTGTTTGAAATGCAAAAAGCTGCTGAATCTGGAACTAAATTATTTTAATGGGAGAATGTGAAATGACACAAGTTGCTGTAATACACACTGCGTTTGAAGATAAACCTTCAACTGTAGCGTTTGTAAATGTACCAGAGTTACCATCACTTAGTGAAACTTTGGAATACGCTTATCGTTGGACTAACAATGTAATGGGTTCGTGGTCAATCAAAAAAGAAGTTTTTGAGGACGGTGAACCAAATGGTGATTTTAACCCTAACGTCACTGTAATGGCACCTTTACACGAAGGTGGTATGGGTTTAAGGTCAACCTCTATGGGTGACCAAATGTTAGTTGGTAACAAGAAGTATGTTGTTGCTATGATGGGATTTGAAACATTAGAAGGAGAGAAAGTATAATGTCAAATTTAGTGAAAGTGAATGACCAACTTATGGGTCTAACAATGTCTGAACTTACACAAGTTCAAGGTATGATTCAAGAAATCAAGACTATGAAAGCAAAAGCTGCAATCGTAGTCGGTGGAAATGTTTTTGTTGTTCAGAAAACAAAAAAGACGCCTGGAGTGGTTGAGAAAATCAATCAGACTAGAGCAATCGTTAATATGAAGGGTAGAAGTTATAATGTACCTTTCTCAATGTTGGAGGCTGCTTAATGTCAGTAGTTGCAAAAGGTAGACCATCTACTACGGTCATAGACCTAGATGGTTCTCAAGGGAACGCTTTCGTTCTCTTGGGATATGCAAATCAGACCATGAAACAAAGTGGGTTTGATAAAGAGACAATGGATAGTATCCTAAATGAGATGAAATCTGGAGACTATATAAATTTACTGAGAACTTTTGAAAAGTATTTCGGTAGCGTATATACACTTCAAACTTCTAATCCAGAATATCTGGATGCGTTTATGGTAGAAAAAAGTGCTTAAGGAATTATTAACTACCTTTGTTGTGTCTGCATCAGCCGCTGGTGTAGACGTAACTCCACATGATGCAACACAGTATCTAGATAAACAAGCAACTTGTCTTGCAAAAAATATGTACTACGAAGCTCGTAGTCAAGGACTTGCTGGACAACTTGCAGTTAGTTTAGTTGTATTGAATCGTGTTAGAGATAGTAGGTATCCTAATACAATCTGTGAGGTTGTACATCAAGGGCCTGTTAGAGAATCATGGAAAACAAGAGGTAAAAATGTACCAGAAAGTCAAAGAACATATCACCCAATACGAAACCGTTGCCAGTTCAGCTGGTACTGTGATGGTAAAAGCGATGAACCAAACGAACCAACAACTTATGGTGCATTGTATGACATGGCAGTTGATTTGGTTTATGGTGATATTACAGTTGTTGATATAACTGAAGGTGCAACTCACTATCACGCAGATTATGTTTATCCTGCTTGGAGAAAAACCAAGACAAGGACAGTAGAAATAGAAGACCATATATTTTATAGATGGGAAAGGTAATGTTAGAAGGTTATAAAAGAAAATATAATATCCACAATGGAGTTGGATATGTATATGAATTTGAAAATGGGTATGGTGCATCTGTAGTTTCTCATGATGTATCTTATGGAGGCGATAGAGGATTGTATGAGATTGCAGTACTTGACTCCAAAGGAGATTTATGTTATAGTACTCCTATTACTGATGATGTAGTCGGCTATGCAGGCGTACAAACAGTATATGAAACTTTGGATAGAATAAAATCATTATGAACTTTTTTTACTTAGATGAAAACCCTTGGACTTCAATTGAGTATCATTGTGATAAACACATAGTCAAAATGCCTACAGAGTACAAACAGATGTTGTGTACTGCACACAGAGTTCTTGACGGTGAAATGTACACTGATAGAACCAAAAGTGGTGCAAGGATTAAACGGTGGAAACACCCAGACCGAAAGATGAACAAACATCTGTATCTTGCTGGTCATGTCAATCACCCAACTAACATATGGTTACGAGAATGTAGAGAAAACTATATGTTAATGTATACATATTATAGGTTGATTTGTGACGAATATACATATAGGTATAGTAAAGAACATGGTGCAAAAGAATATTGGTGGTTGTTACGAGAACCACCAAAGAATATTCCTAGTCTTGGAAAGACTACACCAGTTCCACAAGCTATGAAACAATATCCAGAGTGCATGGTAGAGGGCGACTCTATACAAGCATATCGAAATTTTTATGTAATTGCAAAGAAATCATTTGCAACTTGGAAAGAAAGAGGTAGACCGTCATGGTACGAGAACATGACCCAGAACCAGAACCAGAACGATATTATGATTGGATGCTCTGGAAACTGAGGCAAGAAGAAATGGAACAAGATGACCCTACTGATGATGTAAGTGTTGGTGGTAAGTTACGAGATTGGATAGGACAAAATAAACCATATATGTCGAAAGAAGATATGTGGATGAGAGAAATTGCAGAGATGCAAAAAACAAACCATTTATTAATGATGCGTGTGAAAGAACAGGCAGAAGAAATTAAAAAACTAAAAGAGAAGATTGATGCCAACTTATAATTTTAAAAATACTGAAACTGGAGAAGAATGGGAAGAACTATTCTCTATGTCAGAACGAGAAAAGTTCTTAGAACAAAATCCCCATATACAACAATTACCTTCATTATTTGCAATGTCTGGTGGAACTGGTGATAGAATTAAAAATGATGGTGGGTGGAAAGACCAAATGTCTAGAATTGCAGAAGCAAACCCAGGCAGTCCACTAGCAGATAGATATGGTAAGGAATCCACAAAGAGTATAAATACTAGAAACGTATTGAAAAAACATGGGGTAATTTGATGGCGAAAAAACAAGATGTAAAAATTGATGATTTGGTTGCAATTAAACCAATCACAGACAATCAAAAAGTTGCCTTTGAGGCATTTAAAAATAACAATAAAGAATTATTTCTTCACGGAGCTGCTGGAACTGGAAAGACTTTTATTTCCTTGTACCTTGCACTTGAGAAAGTATTAGACCCAAGTACACCATATCATTGTGTGTACCTAATTCGTAGTGCAGTACCTACCAGAGAAATCGGTTACTTGCCTGGCGATGAAGAAGATAAAACTGCGTTGTTCCAAATTCCGTATCAAAATATGGTACAGTTTATGTTTGAACAACCTAGTGATACAGCATTTACAATGTTGTATGACAGACTGAAAGCACAAGGTTCAGTTATGTTTTTGACAACATCATACTTGCGAGGTATTACATTAGATAATGCAATCATTATAGTTGATGAGTGTCAAAATCTTAACTTCCATGAGTTAGATACAATTATGACTCGTGTAGGTCAAGATAGTAAGATTATTTTCTCTGGTGATTTTTTCCAATCAGATTTAGTAAAAAATTCAGACAAAGATGGTATGCCTAAGTTTATGGAAATCATTACAGAAATGGAAGAATTTACATCTGTAGAATTTAATATCGGTGATATTGTTCGTTCTGGTTTAGTTCGTAGTTACTTAATCAGTAAAACAAAAAAGGGAGTTGAAGTGTAATGGCTAAAATGTTTGCAAATGCTTCAGTTCACGAACCAGTGAAGAAAGGTACTTCAATTGGAAAGAAACCCAAAACTTCTAGTATGAATAAACACAAACGTAGAAGTTATAAGAAATATAGAGGACAAGGTAAATGATAAACAAAGAATATCAAGAATGTTTGGAGATGATTCTTCATCACGAAGGCGGCTATGTGAATCATCCAGATGACCCAGGCGGAGAAACTAACTTAGGCGTGACTAAGAAAGTTTATGATGCATACTGTAAGAAAAATGGTCTAAGACCAAAAGATATGAAAAGATTAGAAGTCTTAGATGTTGCACCTATCTACAAAACCGAATATTGGGATAGAGTAAAAGGTGATAATCTTCACCCAGCGCTAGCACTTTGCATTTTCGATTTTGGAGTAAACGCTGGAACTGGAAGAGCTGCAAAGTTCATTCAGAAAATTGTTGGTACAACAGTTGACGGTGGTATCGGCCCCAACTCTCTTAAAATGATTGATGCATATGTTGATAAACATGGTATCGCAGAAGTTGTCAAAGAATATCAATTAGACAGACAAGAGTATTATGAGAAGTTAAAACACTTCAAAACTTTTGGTCGTGGTTGGACAAGAAGAGTTAACGAAACTACAGAAGCTGCACTAAAATTGACTTGACAAGTGTGTTGAGTTATGGTATTATGGATTAATTAAATCGTGAGGATATATTATGTTTACACACAAGCCTGTAGAGATTACAGAACTCTCTACTAAAAACGTCAATCGCAAAAGATTCTATGTAACTCCAGATGGAAAACTATATCCATCTATCACTACTGTTTTACAAAGACGTAAGATGGAAGGTCTTATGGAATGGAGAAAACGAGTTGGTGATGATGTTGCAAACTATGTTGCGAGAACAGCAGCCGCAAGGGGTACGAAAGTACACCAAATGTGCGAAGACTTCTTAAATAACGACTTTGACGAAGAAACACATAAGAAGAACTTTCTTCCTTATACTTTGTTTGGTCAAATCAAACCAATACTAACTGAAAAAGTAGACAACATTATGTCTCAAGAATGTGGTCTGTATTCTGATAAATATATGGTAGCAGGACGAGTCGATTGTATTGGAGAATACAATGGAATTCCTTCTATCATTGATTTCAAAACTTCTACAAGAGAACGAAATGATGATTGGAATGAGTCCTACTATATTCAAGCATCTGCATATGCAGAAATGTTTGAAGAACGAACTGGAATTGAAATCAATCAGATTGTAATTCTAGTTGTAACAGAAGATGGAATTGTTCAAGAGTTTATAAAGACTAAACATGACTACTTACCACTATTAGTAGAATCTATTGACGATTTCACCACGCATTGGGAAAAAGAAAATGAGACAGCTGCTTAGTGCATTGGGTTTATCACTTGTTATGAGTACAAGTGTATATGCATCTACAGTGAATTTTAATTCACAAAAACCAGTAAGTTGTATGACAACTGAAGAGATGAAAAATCTAGTCGGTGGAAAATATGGTGAATTACCTTATATGCAAGGTGTAGGTATTGCATCAGCTACAGATGGTGAACAATTTATCAGAACTACAGTAGTTGTTGCAGTAAATTTAGAGACTCAGACTTTTAGTATTATAGAGATTATTAATCCAGACCTTGCTTGTATTATTGCTGGGGGTAATCAATTCCAATTTAACGAAGCTCAAACTCAAAGGACTAGTGTTGTATGGGAGAATTAAATGTACGAGTATAAATGTAAATTAGTAAAAGTAGTTGATGGAGATACAGTTGATGTAGATATCGACTTAGGTTTTGGAGTTTGGATGCGAAATCAACGTATCCGAATGTATGGTATAGATACACCAGAATCCAGAACATCTGACCCTATCGAAAAAGTATATGGGAAAGCTGCATCAGCATTTTTAACAAAATGGACAAATTCTGGTGACCTTACTTTAAAAACTTTTAAAGATGGTAAAGGAAAATATGGACGTATTCTTGGAGAAATTTGGTATGGTGGTGAACACAATGTCAATCAACTCCTAGTAGAGAATCATCACGCAGTACGTTATCATGGTCAATCTAAAGATGATATTGCTTATGAACATCTTGCAAATAGAACTAAATTAAACTTGACAACTGAAGAGTAATATGGTATAAATAATACATAGTTTGATGATACGAATCGAATAATGTTAGGACGAGGGTGCGATACCCTCCACCTCCACCATAACTAAACCTCGATTGAGGGGGTGAAATAGGTTCGACTGACTTTGCTAGAGGAGAGTAGAACTATCGGATGACTGCGTTATTGGTCAAAAAAACTAAGTGCAAACGATAATTTTGCGCCTGTAGATTACGCTCTCGCAGCCTAATCGTACTGAGTTCGGTGGGTACTTGGAAACAGAAACCCACCACAGTTTTAGAGTTTTCGGTGACGGCCGAAATCGCATTGTGCAAGGAAGAATATCTCACCAAGAGATATGAACTTGACTAGTTAGAGGTGGTACTCAGGCATGGTTGCAGAAATGCGTTGTGTCACATCAATCTACCGATTGGAACTAGGTTCTGGGAATTAGCAAGAATGGTATCTTGGTTTCTCAGTTGTAGGTGTACCCAAGTCCTACCAATGCATTATTAATTATGGAGTGATGAATGGAAAATTTATTTGTGTTAGTGATATCTATGTGGGGAATGACCGCTGAAGGTAAATGGACTTATATAGGAAATCAAGATGTATTGAAACAAGAGTTTACACTAGCACAGTGTGAACAACTTTCTGATAAAAGTATGTGGAGTAAAAATCACTCTAATGAATATTATGACATTCAAGTTGATTGTTTTCCAGTAGATTGTCAAGGAAAAGATAAGTGTGAATGACAAATATTAATTTTAAACCCATCTTCCCATCACCACTTGGATATGTAAATTTCGGTGAAGCTAATCGTGATTTAAATAAACGATTAATTGAAGACATTGAAACTGAAATGTCGGAAAGTGAAGGAAAGACAAAGACATTTAGAAAAAATGATATGTCTTGGCAGTCTTTTCCTAAGATGGAAAGAAAGTATAGTAGTTTTGAAGAACTTAGATTATACATTTCTGATTCTGCAAAACCAATACTACACGAAAGTGGTGTAGCTTATGCAGCCGCACAAGCACATAGAACAGAAGGACTTTGGGCAAATGTTATTCTAGGTGCTGGTGGTTATTCTAGACCACATATACATGGTCAAGGTAGAACTTTATGGAGTGGTGTTTACTACCCAAACGGTTTACAAGGTGATGAAAACCTAGATGATTTTAATGAAGATGATTATATATTCCATACGTTTAAAAGACATATAGACGGAGCATTGGTTTTATTTGATAATGCAAGAGTTGAGAAAGGATTAGTCCTTACCCAATTTGAAGATAGAGAATTTTATGGAAGTGAAATGATGGTGAAACCTAGAGAGTCATTACTTATACTTTTTCCAGTATGGTTAATGCATATGGTAACACCCTTGACAACGAATGAAAAAAGGTATAGTATATCTTTTGGAATCAATAAACCAGCGTGAGGTAATAATGGAAGAAGTTGAAGAAAAACTAATGACACCAAAAAAGTTTTCTATTGCAATAGAGAAAACTGTCAGTGAAGGTGGTGGAACTTATATGGACGCATTATTAGATTATTGTGAAAAGTATCAGTTAGAACCAGAGATGATTAAACCCTTAATAACTAAATCTTTAAAAGAGAAGGTTGAGGTAGATGCAAGAAACCTTAACTATCTTCCAAAGGTTGCAACATTACCAATATGATGGAAGCATTTGAAGCCTATAAAATATATCACGCACTAAAGTTACACTTTAATAGTGACTATGACTACAACAAATATCATGGAAAAGCGAAAGTAACTGTAGATTCATATCTAAAGAGAAAAGATAGACCCTTCTTTGCAAAAGTAGCACGAAAGTATCTTACTCCAGAAAACACCAAGAACTTTTTCATATCTAATTTTATTATCAATCCCAAAGGTTGGGTTGGTAACTTTAACGAACAGAATTATGATGACTATCGTAAAAGAAACCAGAGTTTAAAGTATAATTACACAAATGAACTAAATGAATTATTTCAAAAGATATCAGTATTTGATGAATTATTTCATGTAAAAGAAGGTCAACACCCTTTGTTATTAAAACAATTTCTTGCAAAGAAAGTAAGTATAGAAACTATGTGTATTATGGAAAATCTATTAGAATATTGTAAGTATTGGAATGAGGATATAGAAGAGCAGTATGTCTGGAAAGAACAAGAAAAACTTATAAAAAATTACAGTTCTGTCTTGACTTTTAATAAAGATTCGTATAAAATGATAACAATGTCAACATTAAAGGAGTGTTTAGATAATGGATGACCAATCTAATAAAGTTCTTTCAGTGATGAAAGAAAGAGACTTCTACCATGCGAAGGTAGAAGAGCTTCAGAACAGAAATAAAGTTCTGGAGTATGACAATGCAGAACTCGTAAAGAGGGATGCAGAGTTGTCTGCAAGATGCAAAGACCTTGCATCTAAAACACCTTTCAAAAGACCCCCACGGAGATTTGTTCGTGGGTAGGTCTTACAAGGTTTATCAAGCAAAGTACCTTATCCCTAAATCGGATAAGGGGCCTGCTTTTACACTCAATGCAGAACCAGTAAAGTTTCATGCAGAGATGTTTAAAGATGGGATACTGTCTGCGTTTATCACCAGAAATACCTATGCAGAAGCAAGGTCAGAAGGTGAAGACTATGTTAGGAGAGAAGAAGTTGCAAGTCAAACTAATTGACCATATGGGTTCTGACCTAACAGTAGTAAACGCAGCTCGTGTCTCATTTGCAAAGAATTCAGAATGGGAAGCAATTCCAGAAGGTGGTGAAATAGAAGGATTGCTCTCAGCTGGAGATGAGAAACTTATCAAGTTTCTTGCAAAACACAATCATTGGAGTCCATTTGGACATTGTTCTATACAGTTCCATATTAAAGCTCCAATCTTTGTTGCAAGACAACTTGTAAAACACCAAGTCGGTTTGGTGTGGAATGAAGTATCCAGAAGGTATGTAGATGACGAACCAGAATTCTATACACCCAAAGAATGGAGACTTAAAGCCGATGATAAGAAACAAGGTTCTAGTGATGAAACTATTGAATATAATATTGACGGTGCGATACAGTTTGTAACACAGACTTATAAGAACTTGTTACGAGAACAAGTTGCACCAGAGATGGCAAGAATGGTTTTACCACAGAATTTATACACTGAATGGTATTGGTCTGGTACACTGATGGCTTTCGCAAGAGTATGTAATTTGCGTTGTGCAAAAGATACTCAATGGGAAACTCAACAGATTGCAAATCAGATTGATGAAATTGGTAGTAAACTTTTTTCATATTCTTGGAAAGAATTACGAGAAAAGACTTGACTTTCAAGTTATTATAGTGTATAAATAAGGTTATATTATGAATAATGTGAAATATTTAAACATACAAAACATACGATAAACATATATTAACATAAGGAGAATAATATGTCAGTTAGTACTCTACGCAAGTCCAATACGTTGGACAAACTTCTTGCACAAGTTCAACAAGAAAGTGCCCCCCAAGAAAAGAAATCCTATGTGGATGAAAGGTTGTGGAAACCAGAACTAGATAAATCTGGTACTGGACAAGCAGTCCTACGTTTCTTGCCTGCACCAGATGGTGAAGAACTTCCTTGGGTAAAAGTGTTCAAACACGCCTTCCAAGGCCCTACTGGTAAATGGTATATTGAGAATTCATTAACCACTATCGGTAAACAAGACCCAATGAGTGAACACAATACTCAATTGTGGAATACTGGTCTTGAAAGTGATAAAGAACTTGCAAGAAAGCAAAAGAGAAAGTTGGAATACTACTCAAACATCTATGTGGTATCCGACCCAAAACACCCAGAAAATGAAGGGAAAGTGTTTCTATTTCGTTATGGTAAGAAAATCTTTGATAAGATTATGGCTTCAATGCAACCAGAATTTGAAGATGAAACACCTATTAACCCATTTGATTTCTGGGAAGGTGCGAACTTCAAGTTGAAGATTCGCAAGGTTGATGGTTTCTGGAATTATGATAAGTCTGAGTTTGATAGTGTAACTCCACTCGCAGACAGTGACGAGAAACTTGACGGTATTTGGAAGACGCAGTATTCACTGCAAGACTTCCTTGCACCTACCAACTTCAAATCATATGATGAGTTGAAGAAAAGGTTAGATGATGTTCTCTCTGGAACTGTCACTGCAAGTGCAGCCTCTATGATTGACGAAGATGTTGTGGAAACACCACAGTTCAAATCTGAACCTCAACCTAACATTCCAAGTGTTGATGAAGGTGATGACGATACAATGTCATACTTTCAGAAACTTGCGAATGAGTAGGGTGACTCCTCAATAAGTCCGTCCAAACCCACGGTAAGGTTAGGGGGAAAGGGAGTAGATTAATTTCTGCTCCCTTTTTTTTATTTGGTACGAATATTGCAAGTGTCAAACTAATGACAAGAAATGTGTGTCAAATTATCTTTGAGTCATTTCATTGACTTGGGGTGTTTTCATTATAAATACTCTTGTATACAACAAAGGGAAAATTATGGCAAAACTTTTATTGGTTGCACTATTACTAGTGGTTACAACCACAGCGACTTTCGCTCAAACCACAACAGTAGAAACGACTACTAATAGTAAATCTGATGTGACTTCAGAAGGAAGGACAATAGTTATATCTCCACCACCTTCTGCAATTTCTCCCTCAGTTGGTTCTTCCTCATCTGACCTATGTACCGTAGGTGTGTCTGGAGCAGTTCAAACACAAATCCTTGGTATTTCCACTGGTGAGATGGTTCGTGATGCAAATTGTGAAAGATTAAAAATTTCAAAAACATTATACGATATGGGAATGAAAGTTGCCGCTGTATCTGTTCTGTGTCAAGACAGAAGAGTATATGATGCAATGGAAATGGCTGGAACTCCTTGCCCATTCTTGGGTAAGATAGGCGAACAAGCCTCAGACGAATGGAAAGCAAATCCACAGAAACGTCCAAAACCAGTTGTAATGGAGACTAAAGAAGATGTTCAAAAACGAAATGCTACTATCGCTGGTACTATCGGTGGTATTGCTCTTCTCCTCCTCTTACTCTAACGCACAATCATTTACTGGTGACCTATTAGAAGATAGTGCTACTAACTGGACAGGCAATTATGGTTCTGGTTATTGGGGTGGGAGTCGAAACCCTGCTGGTACAAATCCTAGTATCCCTAATAGAATACCAAACGATAGTGGGTTTATTTGGGGTGGTGCAAATGAAATTATCAGTACAACGATTGCAATTAATACTGCATTAGCACAAGCAGGAATCCAAGTTAATGGATTTTCTTATGCATGGAGAGTTAAAAACGGTAATGCAAATATATTTGCGACACAACCAGGCATAGATGATTTTGAGATAACTGTAGATGTTTTAGATTCTAATGGAAACATCTATCAAACATACACATATGATTACAGTCATTCACACAACTGGACTACTCACTCTGGTGCAGAAACATTTCCAGACCCATTTTTACCCCCATCATATTTTTCTAATATCAACATATATGCAGAAGGTAGTGATAGTGCAAATTGGGCTGGTTGGTATGGGCCTGAGTTTAATGTAGATGTGTCAGAACTAAGATTATTATTCTCACCTAATCCTTGTCATACTAATCCTCTATATGACCCACAGTGTCAAGGTTATGCAACTGCGTTATTTAATCAACAATGTACATGGGATGCATTGTTTGACCCTACTTGTACTGGATATGCAGCCGCATATTTAACACAACAATGTGCCGCTAATTCTTTGCATGACCCTGCTTGTCCAGGCTATGCAACTGCATATTACAATCAACAATGTGATTTAGACCCATTGTATGAAGTAACTTGTCCAAATTATCAACAAGCATATTTGGAACAACAATGTGATTTAGACCCTTTGTATGATGTAACTTGTGTAGGGTATCAAGAGGCGATTTTTAATGAAAGTATTATTGATGATATAGAAGATACGGAAATAGATGTTGTTACAACAACTATAATTGAAGGTGTTCCTAATTTTTTATCGTTACCAGAAATTCCAACAGTGCAGATAATTATAGAAGAAACATTCGTAGAAGAAGAATATGATATTGTAGAGAGTGATGCACTTGCAATGGAAGATGATATTGAAAAAGAAATTGCAGAGTTGGAAAAGGCCGAAGAAGAACCAGTTGAAGAAGAAGTTGTTGTCATAACAGATGATGGTTCAGATGAAGAACTGCCTGGCAACTCTGACGGTTCTACAAGTGGTGGTGAGTCAACACAAGATGATGATATTGAAAAAGAGATTGCAGAGTTAGAGAATAAAACAAAAGAAAAGAAAGACGCACCAAAGAAAACTTCAAGAAACGAAAAGATAAAAATGTTACTTGCACAAAAAGCTATTGAACTAACTAAGAAAGTAGAAAAGTCAGTATCTATAGAACAACAGATGTTAGTACAGAGACAATTACTTGCATTGATTTCATATGTGCCTGGATTTGATTATGCAGAGAAAAAACTAAATCAAGTTAACTTTTATCCACCAAAACCAGTGGTTGACCACGCATATGCAAGATGGTTTTTGAATGACCCAAGATTTGGTGAGATGGAAGATTCACAATATAACTTCAAATAGGAGAGAGAAATGGCTGAAGTAGAATATGGGGGAGTAAGACTTACTGGAAGTAAACTCTTTATGATTATACCACTGGTATCAATGTTAGGTGGTGGATTATGGGCAGGCTTTGAATTTTACAAAGACTATATGGATATGAAAGAACAAATACAAGAATATGTTGCACCAGACTTATCAGAGTTTGATAAGAAACTTGCAGTAATTTCTGAAGAGATGAAAGTAACTAAAGAAACAGTTGCAATCTTCAAAGAAGAGATTATCATTATTAGAGATAGTGTCAATGAATCAGTGGATATGATGCGTGATACAAAACACGACTTGCGTGACGAAATCATTCGTACAGAGAAACTACTGGAAAAGGTAGAGAACGATATTGACAAACTGGAAGATGAAGCAACTGCATTGATGGATAGAACTAAGAAAGAAACCAGAGATGCAATTTCAGATGCGAATGATAGGTTCAATGATAAGATTGATGGTATGGAAGGTTATGTCAAAAGAGAGTTGCAATCACTAGAAGATGAATTAAATATGAAGCTTCAGAAATCTTTAGACAATCCACTTGCAAATCGTTAATTAAGATTCATTCTTACTTCCAGTTCTTATAAATACTTAATGAGGGAGTGGGAGGTACTAATCAATGATAGAAATCGTGGCCGCAGTTTCAGCTGCAACTGGCGCCTTCAACACAATTAAAGCAGGATTTGCCGCTGGGCGTGAAGTTGAATCTATGGCAAGTGATTTGTCACGCTGGATGGGCGCTGTTAGCGATATCAAGAAGGCAGATGAGTACAACAAAAAACCTCCTATATTTAAGAAAATCTTTAATGCTGGTTCTGTTGAAGAAGAAGCAATGCAAATCTTCATGGCTAAGAAAAAAGCAGAAGATATGAGAAATGAGTTAAAACAGTTAATTTCTTGGACAAGAGGCCCATCTGCTTGGGAAGAGCTTTTGCGTACAGAAGCAGACATTCGTAAGAAACGACAACAAGCAATCTATGACCAACAAGAAAGAAGAAGACAGATTATGGAAGTAATAGGTGTTATTGTTCTAGTATTAGTAACCGCTGGTTTCTTGGTTGGTTTGGGTTGGATATGGTATGCAAACAGAGGTGGGGGTATTTACTAACCCATGTTAAAATTCATTGTTGTTATCGCAACAATATTATTTTCAACCCCAGTGTTCGCAGACATTTGGGGTTATTGTTTTACTTGCGACCTACCAAAACCAAGTGAGAACTGGACTCAACAACAGAAGTTGAGAAAGGGTCTTATAGACAATAAAAAGTATACGACTTGTAGACTCAAGAAAAGAGTTAAGTCAAAGTATACTGGTAGACAAGCTTGTATTTACATTGGGGGAAATCAGACATTTAAACTAATGTACGAAGATAACTGTCCTTCATCATATCAATGTGTATATGACCCAGGCGGTAAAGAACCGAATATTGATGATATTATTGATAGTTTAAATAACGCAACAAAATAATTATTTTGCTGGGGTTAATTGAGTACCGTCCATTGCAGCCCCATCAGTTAATTGTGTAGAATTAAGATTTTGAGTATTAGTATTACCACTGTTATTTGTACTGTTGTCAATATTATTAATAATAGTTTGTTGTGCTTTTTGTGCTCTTAACTCTTCTAGTTCTTTTTGTGCTTCTGCAAGTTCTTCTAAGTTTTTCTTTTTATTGCCTTCAGTTTCCCAGAAACCATCATCATTAACATCTGCTTGAATACTTGCAAGGTTTTTCTCTGCATCTGCAATCTTTTCATCTATAGTATCATCTTCAAAAAGACTTAAAAGGAAACCACCGCCTGGGATACTTTTGAGTACACTCTTGACATCAATATCAAGTAAACTTTTGAAAAAGTCTACGATACCAAACAGTGCATCTTTTATGATACCCATGATTGTATATTCTTTACCAGTTTCTGGATTTATTGGTGTTTTAAAACCAAATACTCCCATAACCCATTTTAATGCTTTATCAATTGGTGAAAATATTAAATCAATCAAACCACCTTCTCCCACAAGACCTTCCCAAAGTTGTGCAAGTGCCTCGCCTGGGTCTGTGAATAAAGTCTTAATCCATTCATATGCACCCTTAATCATATCAAATGGTAACCTTACCATTTTACCTATAGTTTCTGTAAAACTAAATCCCTCTAGTGCCTCTGTAACTACTGATTCACCAAAGAATGTTTTTATCAACCAAGTTAAACCACTTTTAAGAAGGTCAAGTGGTAAACCGATTAAGTTTTCAACAACTTTTGCAAGTCCTTCCCTTATACCAGCAAAGATTTTATCACCAGTGTTACCTTCCTCATCTGCATAACCAGACATAAAACCAGTTATAGCATCATATGCACCCATAAGAATAGTTAGTGGTAAAAAGATTTTACCAAGGAATGTTCCTACACCCTTTGCAAAGTTTACTACTGGTTGAACACCAGCCATAAATGGGTCAACAATCGCAGCTGTAGATTTGACATAACCAATTGCTTTTGTTATAGGATTGAATATACCTTTTATAAAACCAACAATACCCTTTGTTGCACCAGCACCTTTTGGCCCCTTACCAGCAGAACCAGTAATTAATTCGGTAACTGGTTTAAAAAACTTTTTTATTGATTCTCCAGTTGATTTAAGACTTTCACCTATACCTTTTATTGTTTCCAAGCCTGGAACTTTGAGACTTTTTAAATTAGTACCAACTCTGGTAAAGTATCCTTTTGTTTTAAGAACAATATCATCAAAGTAACCAACTATCTTAGAGTTTTTAATATTAGTACCAACAGAAGTAAAAAATGTTTTGACACCTTTAACAACATCATCAAAGTAAGTTACCACCTTAGAGTTTTTAAATTTTGTTCCCAAGTTAGTGAAGAAGTCTGCAATTGCTTTTATTGGTTTGACAAAGATAAAATTACCAGCTTTTTTCAACACTGCAAGTTCTTTAGCAAGTTGTGTAAAGAAAGACGTTAATAGTGCAAATGGAGCTGCAACAAGACCAGCAAGTAACCCTAAACCATATAGACCACCTTTACCAACATTTTTTAATCCCTCTAAAAGATTTTCACTAATTGCATAGATACCGTCACGAATGTCTGAGAATAGATTTTCTAGTAAAGTATCTTTTCTTTCTTTTTCATTTTCTTTTTTCTGATTTTCAACATTCTCTTTTGTATCAGCTGCAAACGCACTTTTCAGTGGTTTAGAAACAGCAGAAAATAACTTTTTAGTAACACCAACGCCTGGAAGACTCTCAATACCAGCCTTCATTTGTGTAAGAGGCGCTAGTAGTTGGTCAGTAAAAGGTTTGAACTGGTCTTTTAGTTCTTCCTTAATAACACTAGCCGCTTGTTTGTTACTTTCTTTTAAGGCATTTATCATGCCTGCGTTGTTAGTTTCTGCCATTCTTCTTCTCTACTTTTTTGCGATTGCTTCTTTTGCATAGAAAGCTGCAACAATAGCAGCAACTGATACAAAGTATGTTGCAGCCATATCACCTAACACTTTTCCTGCTTGTTCTAGTCCAATAAAATATGCAAGTACTACTGCAAAAGGATAAAGTAACATCCCAAATAAAGCGAACCAAGCCATATTTCTTTGTGCATCCGCCTTTTTATCTTCATTTTCAATATCGCTCTTCAAGTCTTGAAGGCGAAGCATTTTCTCATCCATAGCGAGCTCCTCATCAGTGACGATACCATCACCGTCTTTATCTAAATGTGCATATTCAGAATCTTTTTCTAGTTTCTTTTGTGCAGCCATCTTATCTATTCCTTCTCTCTCTTTTTATTCTTTCGTTTTCTTCTTTTACCCACTGAGATAACATAGAAACATATATTTCCCTTTCCCATGGCATCATATTATCGAGTTCAGTTAAACTATACTTATAATGTGTAACCATATTAAAGTTAATCTTGAAATACGATTCAAGACTATCATGTGAAAGGGCTATTCTAAAAAACTTTGCATCCCTTCAAGTGCAACTTCACTTTCAACACCAGTGTTTGGGTTAGTAACTTTTACGATATGTTTTAACTTAGGCATAGTTGTAAAAAAGTCTGTAACCTTAACAAACTGGTCAGTAGTCATTTGTTCAATAAAATCTTGAACTTCTTTATCAGACCAATCTTCCCAAACTTCATCTTGATTAAATACATTCACTAAACAGTCATTAATAATACCGAATGAACTTTCAATACCATCCATATTTACCAAATCATAACTCATAATTTGTTTCATTGTAGGATGTTTCATAGTCAAACCTATGGTATCAGTAATCATAACAATCTCACTGTGTCCTTCTGTTTTCATAATATTAATGTCCTCTAGATTAATAGAAACTGGTACTTTAGTTTCTTCATCATCTGGACAAGTAATCATTAATTCTACAGTTTCACCTACAGATTTACATCTAATCTGTAAAAACATATATTCAATATCATAAGTTGGTAATTTTTCAAGTTTATCATCCAATTTACCAAATGTACAATTTTGAATAATATCAGTTATTGCTCTAGTTTGTGAAGACGTATCTTTACTTTCCAAAGCCATCATCAAAATTTTTTGTTCTTTTACCAAGAACGGTCTATACTCAATTTTTTCCCCAGTTGATGGTAATACCATCTCATAATTTGGGTTATTCAACACGGGCAAAGCCATAATTTATTCTCCTATATTAATAATTAAAATCCACCTAGTCTTCTTACAAAGGGGGGTAAGCTTGTTTGTACTTGTTTAAGAATTGAGTTTTTCAATATATCTTGTAAAGTACTATCAAGACTTGCCTTTTGTGGTTCAGTTGCAATGTTTCTCCAATATCTATATGCAAACTCAACCGACACTTTTTGTATGGAATTACTATTCGCATGACCATAAGGCATAGCACCAATAGTCACTGGAAATACTTCTTCCAATTTACACCCATAAGTTCTTTCGTCTTGTTCATTCAGTTGGTAAATCTCAACTGAACCAATATATTCTTTATAATAGTTAATATTGTATGTATCTGGGTTATATGTAATCTTTTGCCACTCTTCAAAGAAGTATCTCTCTGCGAGGTCTGAACCACAGTAAAAAGATGCCTCTACTGGTGAGAAGGTCTGACCTTGTACTATTTGGTGTACTGGGCCGTACTGGTTACCATTCGTTTGTGTTCTTAAACTTCTTGCTGGAATAGATATACTATCACAACGAAACGAGATGCGTCTTGCAGTTTCACCATGTAGTTTTGATAACACATTAGAGGACATTGCAGAGTCACCAGCCTGTTGAGCACCAGCATTAGTGACACCAGATGGTAAAAGTATAATAACTTCATATCTGTTCTGTTTTGCAAATCCATCTCTGGATGCATTATGTTGTAGGAAAGCATTTATCCCACCAAATACTGCACCACCTAAAACATTTGAAAAGTTAAATTTTGCCATTAAATCATCTTCCTAGAATCACCCCAGACTCTACTGTCTGATGCTTTCTTAAACCTTTGTACTGGTAACATAATCGCAGTTAAATTATCTTCTGGTTCTATCTTTAAACACATTGACCTTAAATACCCATACAAATATCGTTTAATAGTAGGTTTAGTTAATCTACTTCCTTCAACTGCACTAACACTTAATCTGTCTTGACCAGCTGCATCTAAAAGTCTTGCTCTTAGTGCATATGGTAGGTAGTGGAAGTTTAATCCATAGAACCCACCCTTTGCTGGTTTCAAGTACATTATAAGTGGAAATGTATCATAATATGGTAATGTCTTTGCAAACTTTGGTGCATAGATAAACATATTTAGGTGACGAGGTGTAGGTTGTTTGTTAAGTTTCCCAGAACGCAAAAGTTCTGCCGTATTAGGAGTACCAAGTTCCTTAATACGGTTACGATACCATGAATATGGTTCGGTGCCAGTTTTAATCTGCGTTGAGATTTTATCAAAATAAGTTTCTTCTGCCATACTATTATTTATATCATCAATTCAACTTCTGTTAAGATGATAAACTCCATATTCCTATCCTTGCAATACTCTATTGCGTGTTTCCATTTTGCATCATTGACAGCCCAAGTACGAACCTCATTTAGATACTTCTTAGTTTTTCTTTTTGGTGTTCTGGGGGGTTTGCATTGTGCTTTGGGTTTTACTTCTACTACCCACTTTTTACTACCAGTTGGTGTTTTTACCTTCACATAAAAGTCTGGGAAGTATCGGTGTAATTTGCCATCTAACGGTGAACGGTAAGGAACGAAAAACTCTTCAGAACCCCATTCCATTATCTTATCATTACGGTCACAATACACCATAAACTTCCTTTCCCACAAACTTCTATAAATAATATTAGAAGGGTCACCCTTATACTTTTTTGGTTGGGTTGGTATATATCTTCCACGGTATGCCATCATCATTCACCTAAATAGTATGTAACTAAGGATATTTATACAGATGCGAGGATTCCTAAACGAAATCAAAAATGTTGCGATTAACCAAGTAAACAACAGAATATCTAATATGGTATCTGATGCTTTAGGTGGTGGACGTAAGACTAACCCAGGCGGTAGAGGTGGAGTTAATAGAAGTAGTTATGCAACTCTGACACCATTCAAAGGTAAGCACGTTGCTTATCCAGAAGACTTGGGTTCTAATGACCAAGGACATTATGTTGTTTTTCATATTAACGAACAACAAAATGCAAACGTAAAGTTTAGTCAAGGTAGAGGTTTAAAAACACCATCAAAGTATGGTAGTGATGAACTTGCAAATTTAGAGCCAGGCGGAATAAATTCTAATAATTTGGAAGATAGAGGTGGTAGATTTAGAACTGCTGGTCGCCGTACAGTAGGTACAACTGTAAGTGTTCCTACAAATGCGACTAAAAGACTTGAAGCATCTATTGCAATGTATATGCCTGCAACCGTTAATGTTGCACAACAATCTCAATATGGTGAAGTAGAAATGGGAATACTTGCAACTGCGGCTGCAAACCTTGTTAAACAAGGTAGATACGGTGGAGTGTTTAATAAAGAATTTGCAAATGCAGTTATTGACCAAGCAGGAGGTTCATTAAGTGATGCTGGTGAAGTTGTATTAAAGAAAGCCGCAGATACTATAGCGCCTGGCGCAAAAGCAGCGATTGAACTTGCATCTGGTAAAGTTACCAATAACAGATTAGAGATGGTCTTTCAAGGTCTTGGTAGACGAACATTTAGTTATTCATTTAAGATGATGCCTAAATCAGAAGCAGAGGCAAATCAAGTAGACCAAATTTGTAGAATGTTTAGATTTTACATGGCGCCAAGTTTTGATGGAGACATAGGTAGTTCTAGAACTATGATTGTTCCTGCTACATTTGATATTACATATATGAATATGAACATAGAAAATGGATATCTAAACAAAATATCTACTTGTGTATTAGAGAGTTGTAATGTCACATATGGTGGTGAACGAGTACAATTCTTCAGACCAAATGCAGATGGTGCTCCACCAGTAGAAACAAATATAGAATTACAATTTAAAGAACTGGAACTTATCACCAGAGAAAAACTTGCGTTAGGATACTAATATGTCATACTTTGATATGTTTCCAAATATTTTATATAGTGCAAAAGGTGACGGTAAATATACTGTCATGAAAGATATAATGTCTAGAGTTAAGTTGATTGCAAATGTTAAAAATAATATTGTAGGGTTCGATTACTACAATGTACAAGATGGAGAAACTCCAGAGATGATTGCACACAAATACTATGGTGATGTAAACCTACACTGGACAGTTTTAGTTGCAAATGATATTATTGATTACTATGAAGACTGGCCTATGAGTGTACAACGATTTGAAGAGTTTGTTAAGAATAAGTATGACAATCCACAAGCGATACATCACTACGAAATCACACAAACATCTGGAGACACATCTGTAAAAATTGATGTTGGTATGAATACAACTGATTATTCTGGTACTGCAATATCTAATTACACATATGAAGATAATTTACAAGAAAAGAAAAGACAGATTAGACTTATTGGAACTCAATACATAAATGATTTTGTAAAAGAGTTTGAGAGAAAAATGCAAGAGGCATCCTAATGGCTGCAAAAAGTGAAATACAATTCGCTGGTGAATTTTTAATTGAAGAATGTAGGATTATTGCTACAAGCGGTAAGTCATTTGATATTACTGAACTTGTAGAAGAAATAAACATTTTTGAAAACATATATTCATTTGGTCTTAGTGGTGATATTGTAATCAAAGATACAACTAATATTGTAAAAAACTTTCCTATCATTGGTGAAGAAAGATTAGCGTTAAAATTACAAACTCCACAAAATTCTCCAGAACCAGAGACAACGATTGACTATACCCTTTCACCACTAATTATCTACAAGATTAATTCTCAGACTCAAGCTGGTGAAAAAGCACAAGTTATATCTTTACAGTTTGGTTCTGTAGAGGGATTTAGGAATACAACTTGTAGAGTATCACAATCCTATAGTGGACAACCAAACGAAATTGTAGAGAAAATTCTTAGAGATGAAACATACCTAAAAAGCAAAAAAACATTCTATTTTGAACCTACTGCAAATCTTACTAAAATTGTTTTTCCTAACAAGAAACCGTTTGCGTGTATTAAACACTTGACAGATATTTCAAATTCTGCTGTCAATAATTTATCACCATCATATCTTTTTTATGAAACTACCAAAGGTTTTCATTTTAGAACATATGATAGTATGTGTAGAGAAGACCCTAAGTTTTACTTCAGAGAGAATGTTGGAGCTCAGTTAAATGAAATAGGTGTAGTTGATGTACAAAAGAATCTAGATACTCTGGTGAATTTCCAAAGAGTATCATCAAAAGACACAGTAAAAAATCTAAACAGTGGAATGATTAGTTCTAAACTTATTGCACATGATGTATATAACAAAAAACTTGACTTATATAAATATAATTATCTAGACAACTTTGATAAAGATATACATCCAGACAATGGGGAGTCGACTCCGATTATTTCAACCTCACCAGACCCAGATACATACAAGTCACTAATTGATAACGAAGATACTAGATTATTCGTAGTATCAACTGCATCTGGATACTCTTTTGAAGAGAATGGAAATTACCCATACCAAAGTGACAATAAAAATCAAACACTTCAAAGAAAACTTGGAAGAGTAAAACAGTTTGAACACGGTTACATTCTTAATATAGAGGTAAACGGTCAAACATTCATTCAAGCTGGTGATAAAATCCAGCTAGAAATCGGTGCAAATAGTTCATTAACAAAAGATAAAGAAGATAAACAATTGTCTGGTAATTATATTATTACACACCTCAGACATACCTTTACACAATCTAGACAACTTAAACATAAAATAACTATGCAAGTTGCAAAAGATTCTGGTAAAGGTGACCCACTACCAAGTGTTGGTGTATCACAAGGTGGTAGTTTGGGTATCGACACTAACTCAGCAAAATCAATAGATGTATCAGCAGGATACTCTGCTGGAAGTGACTACACAGTAGCATAAAGGAGAAAAGTAACAACAACTTATATCATGTTCAACAACTAGTTAAAGAGGGAATGAAAATGACAAATAAAGCAAAACTGAAAATGAGAAAATTTACAAACCTACAGAGACAAGAAAGAAAGATTGAACCTATGAATGAAAAAGAAACTAAATACATAAAACAGTTGTTACAAAGGATTAATGATGAAAACATTCCAACAAATCCAAGAGGGAGTTTACGACCCCAACATATTTAACGCAATATTTCTTGCTGGTGGGCCAGGCAGTGGTAAGTCCTACGTTGTGAGGAAGACCACTGGTGGTCTTGGTATGAAGGTTGTTAATTCAGATGATATCTACGAGAAAGACCTAGAAAATGCTGGTCTGGACATTGGTAAACCAGAAGACATCTTTTCAGATAAAGGTCAAGAGATACGTCTACGGTCAAAAGCAAAAACCAAAGCAAGACAAAGTGGTTGGGTTGACGGTAGACTAGGTATTATCATTGACGGTACTGGTAAAGACGTTGCGAAGATTGGTAGACAGAAAGCACTGTTAGACCAACTTGGTTACCAGTGTGCAATGATATTTGCAAACACTTCACTAGAAGTTGCACAGATACGAAACAAAGAAAGACCAAGAACATTACCAGAGAAATCTGTAGAACAAATGTGGAATGGTGTACAGAGGAATATTGGTGCATTTCAATCATTATTTGGTTCTAAACATTTTATTATTGTTGATAACAATGATGCTGGTGAAGATGTATTCAATAAAGTTTACAAACGTATTCGTGGTCTAGTTACCAAGAAACCGAATAAACGACAAGCTAAACAGTGGATTGCAAACGAACTCAAGAAGAAAGATAGAAGATGATTAGTCGTAAGTGTAAACTACATCTAGAAGAAGTAAATGAAACTGGATTGCAACATATGACACACGCATTGTGGGCTGCAGTCAGATTACAGTTAGTAATACCAGCACTAATTATCCACGCAGTTGCACCTAGTTTTTTCACACACACTGCATCTAATATGATGAAAAGTATTCTCAAAGAACGAAAATAACGAATCACTTAACAAAATTTGTTCTAAAAACAAAATATCCAACAAAACTCACCCTCATAAGTCCTTGATTTATGGGGGTTTTATTTTTTACTTGACTCTGCTATCTAGCTGTGGTACTGTATATATGTAATCAGAGAGAAAGAGAAAAAAATATGACAAATGAAAAGGTTTACGGTAGTCACCACGAAACAGTTTTTATTGATGCAGAAGAAGGTGCTCGAGTCGGTGTTTATATCGGTGCTGGTAACCAAGTTGGTGCTGCTTCTACTCCTAGTATGCTTGCATATATCCTAGATACACACAAAATCTTTGGTGAGGTTATGTTTTGTAGTACTATGGACTTTGCAACCGAAGTTGGTTTCCCTACAGATAGTGGTGCGAAAGAACTTTTTGATGCCGCTGTCGCAATGAGGTCTTAATTATGGAAAAAGAAAAAAGATTACAACTCTTACAAGAGTTATTGACAAAACTAACAGATGCATATTATGATGCAGAAGAGTTAGATGATGACTGTGCAAGTGCAATAGGTGCTGCTGAGAACACAGTAATTAGTACAATCAACTATTGGAAGGGAAAATAAATGAATTTCCAATCTGGAACAGATGCATATCAAGCTGCAAGTAAAATCATGTCACATGATTATGCACACAAATATGCAAACTATTGGTCTAAGAAACAAAAGACCATCAAGTCTGGTAAAGCAAACTTCAAAGACTCTGGTCGCCAGAAAACTTACAATGCAGAGTTCAAAGCTCTTGCAAAGTATGGTAAGTTGTATCCAAATGATGCAAGGTTCAAAACTGTAAACTGGAAAGGTTCACAAAAACTTTTCAAGAAGATTGCAAAGTCTGCTACCTATCAGAAGTTGTGTAACAATACACAAGGTTCAAGAGGTGGGTTCACACAACCGACACTTCAGAAAGCAAACTTTCGTGGTGCAACTGCTGGTCAAGCGACTTGGTACGGTGCAATGCGATTAAAAGAGAACAACTGTCCTTATACAATCGTTCACGAATTTGCACACTTGTGTGGTAATATGCACCACGACATAGGTTTTCGTAGAGATGTAATCAAACTTGCATCTATGTTTATGGGAAAAGAGTTTGGTAACATACTCAAGAAGTGTTTCAAAGAAGCAAAACTGAAGATAACCACTGGTTCACATATTATGTCGCCTGAACAGTGGATTGCGTCAGTGATGCGAATGGAAAAAATTAGGGAGAGTAAATCGTGAAGATTGTTGACCTTGATACTAAAGTAGAAATGATGGAATTATTGTTAAACAAATTAACAGAATTACATTGCGTTGCAACTGAATTAGGAGATGAGGATACTGCAAATGCAATTAGTTGTGCAGAAGATACATTAATAAATTCAATAATATTTGAGAAAGCGAGTTTAAAATGATAGTAACATATGATGTTTTTAGTGAGAAAACTGGTACTGTGAGTAGACATAAATCTTTAGAAGAGGCACTCAAAGCCGCAAAAAAGATAGGTAATATACCGTTTGCTATATTTAAAAGTCACTGTTTAGTACATTCAGTTGATAGTGAGATTACACAAATGCCTGAATTAGTAAAGTGGGTATTTCCTAAGAAAAGGTGATGTTATGAAAACATTTCTACTGATTACAACAGTACTATTTACAACTCCAGAGAAAGACTTTTCTGGGGTTGTTGTTCAACAGTTTGACCAAAAAGTTGGTTGTATAGTCGCACTTGAAAAACTCCAAGAAGTAGATATGTCTTTTGGTGTTATGAAGGTGCAAATTTTACATAAATGTGAGGAGAAACAATAATGTCAGAAGAATTACTTGACAAACGTATCGGTTGGGCGTATAATGCTTTAGAGTGGAGTTATCACTATAAAACCGATTGGGGTATTAAGTATTGGTCTGGTGTTCTGGAAAAACTTTTAGAGATGAAACCAATCACTTATCATTAGGGTATGGTATGAAAAGATTTGAATTTGTGAAGGGTAGGAAATCACCCAAAGATACGATTATGTTATTTAATGGTGTTGCTGTTAAATTTGAGGACGTTGCAAAGATGTGTCTATTCTTTATGAAGAATGAGGACAACCTCTATCCACCATCACAAGGGTTCAAGGGTGCAGAGCTATTCAAGAGTTATATGAATGAAGTTCTGGAAACAAGAGAAATACCCAAGGACAGAAAGTACGACATTAAGAAGAATAAATTAACCAAGATTACAGAACATGGAGAGATATATGAATAAGATACCAAATGATTATACAGTAAATTGGGATGAATACTCCAAACATATAGAAGAACTTGCAGTAGAAGTCTATGATGATGGGTATGAATTCAACCAAATAGTATGTATCGCAAAAGGTGGTCTGAGGGTTGGGGATATATTTCAACGTATATTTGATGTACCACTTGCTATAATGAGTGTTGAATCCTATCACGGAAATGGTGTTAAAAACCAACAAGGAGAGATAGTATTCGGTAATTCTCTTGCAAAAACGACACCAAACTTGGGTAGTAAGGTGTTATTAGTAGATGACCTCTGTGATTCTGGGTTGACATTAGATAAATGTGTGTCGTGGTTAAAACATTACCAAGGGTTCTTTATAGAGGATATAAGGACTGCTACTCTATGGGTAAAGGGTGTAAGTAAGGTTAAACCAAACTATTTCGTTAAATACCTAGAAGATTCACCTTGGATACACCAACCAATGGAACGCTATGAACAAATGACTATCGAAGACATTAAAGCTTCAATGAGAATAAAGGTATGAACAATCTCTTATATGTAGAAGATGAACCAAACAAAGGTAACGAACATTTTTCTAGGATTATGCGTTTTAGAAACAATAGAGTTGCAAGGTTTTTTGCAGATGTTCACGGCGGAATATATAAAGGGTGGGTACAAGGAAATACCACATTCAATATCACAAGAAGTTCGGGCACTGTCTCTGCAAAAGAGAATGGGTGCTATATCGTAGTCTGGGAGCATTAATATGTCACATGAAGAAGTGAGGTCTATGAACTCACTGAATAATTACAATATACAAATGAAATTTGACTTTGGAGAAAAACGTCTAGTCAAGGAAACTGTTATCAAACATTATGAAGTAACAGATACAAAAGGTAAACGTAGAATCCATAAAGAAACAACAGATAAGAAATGGAATGGTGGTAATACGCCAACTGTTTCTCATCATTCAGAGTACCTATAATGAAGTGTTGGGTATGTAATCACGAATTAATCTGGGGTGGTGACCACGATTTAGAAGACGTTGTAGATGACCACACTATTATAACCAACCTCTCTTGTCCAGAGTGTGACGCATATGTAGAGGTCTATCACGGAAAGGATATACCAATGAGTAGAAGTAGAATGATGAATCATGTTACATATTTACGAGATGAAATCAAACACCTAGAAACACTCATACAGCCCCACGATACTGGTCATATACACACCACGATTGGTGTATTAGAGGAAAGAGTAAAGGAAATCGACAAACAATTAAAAGAGGATGATGAATGATTTGGATGATATTTGTTGCAATAACTAACGCAGAGTCCTTTGTAATACCTATATTAGAATTTGAAACAAAGAACGAGTGTATAGAGTATGTAAACAACCCAGAGAACAGTGACCACCTTGCAATTGAGGTCATTGGTATTGCTGGGTTTAATGCACAGATTACAGAGTTGTCTTGTTTACACAAAAGTGCAATATACAAACGAATAGGACAAATTGCATGAACGAAGTTATACTAGGGTTTTACCTTGTTATGGTATCAATCACACCACAAGGAGAAGTAATAGGAGAAGCGGTCAATTATTTCCATGAACCATTGGAATGTATATACGCTGGGAATACAGCTGAAGAAAACTCTGAATTCGGAATAGGGTATGTATGTCTAGAGGACGTAGTAAAAGAATGAAAAATATGGACGCAAATGATTGGTATGTACTCTTTATATGCGTCTTCCTAGTAAGTATGGTTATATTCAGTTATGAATAACGAAGCGTTACTAACACACATTGTTATGTTTTTACTTGGTTGTTTCG
>Ga0209404_10000313_pt1 | contig 38886 bp, 39 predicted proteins | sample TroAtlMetagenome_2_FD_187447 | JGI IMG/M metagenome (GOLD analysis project Ga0209404, IMG submission 187447) | Marine eukaryotic phytoplankton communities from Atlantic Ocean - Tropical Atlantic ANT8 Metagenome (SPAdes) (version 2) | ecosystem: Environmental > Aquatic > Marine > Oceanic...
AAGGTCCTACCTTTTTTGAAATTTTATCAAAAACTTCTTTTGTTAACAGTCTTAATGGTAGACCAATAATCCCTGATTGGTAAGATGTCATTCTCTCTATTGCGTAAAATGTTTTACCGGTATTTGTAGGACCAAGTGCAGCGTTAATATTCATAATCTTTTTTTACGGAATTATATTAATTATTCAAGCTCAATAAATCATGGTGTTATATACTATATATAGTATTTTGTATATTTGTGTTATATGGATATGAAGCGAACATTTCATGACCGAATCACTTACACCATTACTTTCTTGTTCTGTTCTATACTATATTTTGTATGCATATATTTTTAAAACACTAATAAATAAATGTAACAAAAATCTTTTTTTTCATGTAATCTTTTTATCAAAAAGGGGAGTAAAAGTTGGATTTTGATATACCTAAAGATATTCAGAAATATTTAAATGAACTAGATGAGTTTATTGAGCGAGAAATTAAACCTTTAGAAAATAAAGATGACAATATTAGATTTTTTGATCATCGGAGAGAAGACTCAAGAACTGATTGGGATAGAAAAGGTTTACCTTCTGAGGACTGGGAGTCTTTATTACATGAAATGAGATTGACCGCAGATAAAGCTGGGCATCTTAGATATGGACTACCAAAGGAATATGGTGGAAAGAATGGTTCAAATCTATCGATGGCAATTATTAGAGAGCACTTAGCACAGAAAGGTCTTGGTCTTCATAATGATCTTCAAAATGAAAATTCAATAGTAGGAAATTTTCCTCAAGTTTTGATGTTTAGGGATTTTGGAACTGAAAAACAAAAAGATGAATTTATCAATGGTATGTTGGCAGGAACTCATAGAATTGCCTTTGGTTTAACTGAGCCAGATCATGGCTCTGACGCCACATGGATGGAAACTAGAGCAGTTCCAGAGCAACGTGATGGAGTAGATGGTTGGTTAATCAATGGGTCAAAGACTTGGAATACAGGCATTCATAAAGCAAATTATGATATGATTTTTGCTAGAACAAACGGAGATGATGGATCAGCATTAGGTATTACTTGTTTCCTTGTTCCAACAAATCATGCAGGATTCATTGTTGAGGAGTTCTTATGGACTTTCAATATGCCAACTGACCATGCTTTAATTAGTCTTAAAAATGTTTGGGTGCCTGATGATGCAATTTTTGGAAAATTGGATAGAGGTTTGGAATTAGCACAACATTTTGTTCATGAAAATAGGATTAGACAGGCTGCTTCAGGAGTTGGTGCAGCTCAATTTTGTATAAATGAAAGTGTAAAATATGCAAAAGAGAGAAAACCATTTGGCAAGCCATTGTCTACAAATCAAGCCATCCAATTTCCACTAGCAGAACTCAACACCGAATGTGAGATGATTAGGAATCTAGTTTATAAGACTGCTTGGCAAATGGATCAGATGACCAAGCCTGAGGTTGCAATTCATTTATCAGATAAGGTTTCAATGTGCAATTACAGAGCAAATAGATTAGTTTGTAATGCTGCTGATCAAGCCATCCAGGTTCATGGTGGAATGGGTTATTCAAGATACAAACCTTTTGAGCATATATATAGGCATCATAGAAGATATCGCATTACAGAGGGTTCAGAAGAAATACAAATTCGAAAAGTTGCAGGCCATTTATTTAAATTTATCAAAGGTAAATCATAATATGAAAATTATAATCTTTATCATTTTTACAATTCTAAATTTTAATTATGCATATTCACAGCTTTCTATTGATACAGATATTAAAATTTTAAGAGCTCAATCAGATGAAGGAAATGCTCAAGCCAAGTTTTTTCTCGGAGCATTATATTATAGCGGTCAGGGTGTTGAGCAAGACTTCTCGAAAGCGTTAAAACTTTTTGAAGAGTCATCTAACTCTGGCTATACAAGTGCAACATATAATTTGGGTGTTATTTATGCAAAAGGACGAGGGGTTGATATTGATGAAGATAAAGCCATACAGTTTTATGAAAAAGCTGCGTTAGGTGGTTTAGATAGAGCTCAATATGTATATGCTACATGGTTAAGAGATGGAAAAGCTACTGAAAAGAATTTAGCTTTAGCAATGGATTTTTTCAAAAGATCATCTTTACAAAACTATGGCCCAGGTCTTTTAGAGGTTGCCAAAGGTTATGAAAATGGATTTTCTGGAAGAAGGGACTATAGAGAAGCAGTTAAACTATACAGGCAAGCAAGAGCACATGATGATGGCAAAGATAATTATACTTATTATAATGCTACTTATAGACTTGGCTTATTATATATGAAGGGGCTTGGGGTAGAGCAAGATAAGAGGAAAGCTTTAAGGTTTATTCGTGAAGCAAGTGAGAATAATGTTATTGAAGCTGTAAATTATCTAAAAAACATATCAAAAAATTAATTTTCTTAACCTTGACTGGAGTGAATTAGACATATAAAAACTCTTTTAGTTTAAGGATAATATGATGGCTAGAGTATGTGAACTTAGTGGTAAGAAAGTAATGACTGGTAATAATGTTAGTCATGCCAATAATAGAACCAAAAGAAGATTTCTTCCTAATTTAAATAATGTAAGCTTAGTAAGTGAAAAATTAGATCTTACAATCAGGTTTAAAATTAGCGCTAATGCTTTAAGATCGGTTGAACATGCTGGAGGCTTAGATAATTTCCTTTTAAAATCAAAAGATGATAATTTATCTGCTAAAGCAAAAAGACTTAAAAATAAGATCCTTAAAAGTTAGGAAACAAGTCTCATTTTTTTTCCTAATTTACCATTGTGATTTTCATCAAATAAATCTGCTAATTGTTCCGTAATTGCACCACCAAGTTGTTCTGCATCCACAATTGTTACAGCTCTTTTATAATATCTATTTACATCATGACCGATACCAATTGCGACTAATTCAATTGTGTCATCTTTCTCAATTTGAGAAATCATATGTTTTAAGTGTCTTTCAAGGTAATTTCCTGCATTTACTGACAAAGTAGAATCATCTACGGGAGCCCCATCAGAAATTACCATTAAAATCTTTCTTTGTTCAGATCTCATTTGTAATCTTTTATAAGCCCAATCTAATGCTTCACCATCGATGTTTTCTTTCAAAAGACCTTCTCTTAACATAAGGCCTAGATTTCTTTTAGATCTTCTCCAAGGTTCATCAGCTGTTTTATATATAATATGCCTTAAATCATTTAATCTTCCAGGGGCAGGTAATTTACCCTCATCTAGCCATTTTTCTCTAGACCTTCCGCCTTTCCAAGCTTTAGTTGTAAAGCCAAGTATTTCTGTTTTTACTGCACATCTTTCGAGAGTTCTTGCGAGAATATCTCCACACATTGCCGCAATAGTGATTGGCCTACCTCTCATTGAGCCAGAATTATCGATTAATAAAGAAACTATTGTATCTTTAAATTCGATATCTTTTTCCATTTTAAAAGATAATGGTGATGTTGGGTCAATAATTACTCTTGTAAGCTTAGATACATCTAAAAGGCCCTCTTCAAGATCAAATTCCCATGACCTATTTTGCTGAGCAAGAAGTTTTCTTTGTAGTTTATTTGCAAGTCTAGTTACAGCACCTTGAAGATGTTGTAATTGTTGATCTAAATATTCTCTTAACCTATCTAATTCATCGAGTTCACATAAATCTAAAGCTTTAATTTCCTCATCAAATTTATTAGTAAATATTCTGTATGGAATTTCTCTTTTTTTATTCTCCTCTGCTCCTTGGTTTCTTATAGCTTTAGTTAATTCTTCATTATCAATATCTTCTTCATCGCCTATTTCAATCATATCACTTTGAATTATTTCTTCATCATCACTCATATCCATTTCTGATGAATCTGGTGATTGATCACTAGATTCATCATTTTGATCTTGTTCCTCTTCTTGATTATTTGATAATTCTTCGTCTTGATCTGTATTTTCATTATTATCATCAGGTTCGTCTCCTAATTCGTCTCCTAATTCTAATTCCCCAATTAACTTTCTAATAATTTTTGCAAAAGCTAACTGGTCATCAATTTCATTTGATAAATTATCAATTGTTTTTTCTGCTCTTTCTTCTATCCAATCTTTCCAAGCTTCAATAGTCGGTTTTGTTTCATTTATTACCTCACCTGTAAGTTTTTCTCTTACAATATAGTTTAATGCTTCTATGAAATTCTCTTCACCTTCTTTTTTTGTGTAACCTAATTCTTTTCTTTTTAATTTGGTTCTTTCCATCTGATATAGATTTTTTGCAACACCTGCCATTTCTTTTGATCCAATTGCTTCACAACGAATTTTTTCAAGTGAATTAAATATTTCACGAGCTTTTTGACCTTCAGGTATGTATTTTTTTGATACATCTTCTTTATGATGTGCAACAAATAAAGCAATTGAGTCAGCTTCTCCTCTTATAGAATTTAGTTGCTTACTGCTCATACTTTTATTTGGCAATGGCAATCTTGCCTTAAGACCGTTAACGCTTCCTGTTTCAGCTCCAAAGCTTACAGTTAATTCATCTTCTTTTGAAATAGAGCGCATAGCCATAGTAAGCGCTCTCTTAAATTCATCGAGATCATTTTGGTTATTTGATTTCATTTTCCTCTTCTTTTGAAGTGGATTCGTAATCTCTCAGTTCCTCGCCAAAACATCTTTGGTAAAACTCAGCTACTGTATGTCTTTCGAGCTCATCACATTTATTAAGAAAAGTTAATTTAAAACTTAATCCAACATCATCAAATATTTCTGAATTTTGAGCCCATGTTAAAACAGTTCTTGGACTCATAACCGTTGATATATCTCCATTAACAAAACTATTTCTTGTTAGTTCAGCAACTCTTATCATTTTTGATATAATTTCTTTGCCATCCTTATTGTTAAAAGATTTTGCTTTAGTCGAAACTATTCCGAGTTCATCTTCGTGGGGCAAATAATTTAATGCACTTACAATTGACCATCGATCCATTTGGCCTTGGTTAATTTGTTGAGTACCGTGATATAAACCAGTTGTATCACCTAAGCCAACTGTATTTGTTGTTGCAAAAAGTCTAAAAAATGGATGTGGTTTAATTATTCTATTTTGATCTAATAATGTTAATTTACCGGAGATTTCTAGAATTCTTTGAATAACAAACATAACATCTGGTCTTCCAGCATCATATTCATCAAAAACAAGAGCAACTGGGTTTTGTATGGCCCATGGTAATAAACCCTCACGAAATTCTGTTACTTGTTTTCCATCTTTTAAAACAATCATGTCTTTACCTACTAAATCAATTCTACTTATGTGACTGTCTAAATTTATTCTTACACATGGCCAATTTAGTTTGGCTGCAACTTGTTCAATATGTGTTGATTTACCAGTTCCATGATATCCCTGTATCATGACACGTCGATCGTGTTTAAATCCTGCTAAAATAGCTAAAGTTGTATCTTTATTAAAAAGATAATCTTTATCAATTTCGGGAACATAATCATTTGTCTTTTTAAATGCAGGTATAGTTAAATCCGAATCAATACCGAACATTTTTTTCACTGAAACTTCTGTATCAGGACTACCTATATCTAATTCTTTATTTGTATCAGTACTCATTACTATTTCCTTTAAACTAAATTATATGATGTTTTATCAGAATTAAAAAAAAAGTTAACATAAACCTGAAGTTTTTAATTGATTATAAGCATTAATAACAAGTTTAAGTTTTTCTTCATTTTTCTTATTTTTTCCATTGATGTCAGGATGAAGTGATTTAACTATCTCTTTAAATTTATCTTGTATTTCTTTTTTTGATGGTTTTCCTTTTAGACCTAATTCTTTTAAAGCCAAGCTCGTTCCAGTTTTTCCTTTACCATATGGTTTATTATTTTTACTTTTTTCTTCTTCAAAAAACCCAAAAGGATCATCAAATTGATTATCTGAATAAAATTCAAAAAAATCTTTTTTTGATGCATTATGGTTTGAGCCCATCTTCCATGTTGGCCTATGTCCAGTAATTGATGATATTTGAAAATCAATAATTTCATCCTCTGTCATATCTGAAAAGAAATTATAATTTTTATTATGAAGTCTAATATGCTCAATACAATAAAAGTTTGTTTTGCCATTCTTATTTTTGGCAATATATTCCCCAGGCTCATTACAGCCTAAATTATCACAAGTTTTTGAATGATTTCTTTTTTCTTGCCTTGATCGAATATTATCAAAATATTTTGAGTTTAACTTCATAAAATTTTCCATAATTATAATTATAATATGTTAAAAATGTATTTTAATACAAATTTTAAACTAATATTTTATGACCAAAGTAAAAAAAAATATCTTGAGTAAACTTAAAAAACATTTAGAGCCAAGCTTTATTGAAGTTGTTGATGAATCCCACTTGCACGCGAATCACAATCCGGATGCAAAAAATGGAGGCACTCATTTCAAAGTAAAAGTAATTTCAAATACTTTTAAAGGTAAGTCGAGTATTGAAAAACATAGGATAGTTTATAAAATACTAGAATCTGAGTTAAAAAATGGAGTTCATGCTTTGACTCTTAATTTAAGTGATATAGAATAAATATTTAATAAAAATAAAAATAATTTAATACTTTTCGGGGAGATTCGTATGTCTAAATTCAACTACTTGTTGTTATTTCTTTTAACTTTTTCTTTAAATAATGTTTTTGCTCAAGAAGTTGAGACAGATAACAGTATTGAAGAAATTGTTGTTACAGGTTCATATTTAAAAACGAGCCCAACAGATGGAGCTTCACCGATTGATGTAATTGATAGAGACGCGATCGAAAACTTTGGAGCAAATACTGTTGCTGACTTAGTCAGGAACCTGGCTTCAAATAGTGGTTCAGAAAATGTACCAGATTCATTTACATCTGGTTCAACGCAAGGAACTTCAAATATCAATTTGAGAGGCTTGGGCTTATCATCAACATTAGTTTTATTTGATGGAAGAAGACAAACTGTTGCAGCGGCAACAGCTAATGATGGCAGTGTTTTTGTAAACACTTCAATAATACCATTAATAGCTATTGAGAGAGTAGAAGTTTTAAAAGAGGGTGCAGCATCCGTATATGGCTCTGATGCAGTTGCTGGAGTTGTAAATTATATATTTAGAAGAGATTTTACAGGTTTAGAAGTTAGCTACAATCACCAATTTACGGATATTGGCAGTCAAGAAGATGACAGGGTTAGCGTCATTTTCGGTGAAAAATTTGGAAATACTAATTTTGTAATTGCCGCCGATTTTCTGGAGCGCTCTCCTATGTCTAGTGCGCTAAGACCAGAATCAACTCAATTAGGTATAAGTGGATTAGGAAATAGTTTTTTATTATTTGGCCCATCTTCAGTTGAGTCAGGCCCATATGCAGGGAGCTATACCCCATTTACTAATGTTCCAGATGCTAATTGTTTAGAGAATAATGGCTTTATTATACCTCAAGCAAGCGGTTCTAGATGTGGTTTCTTATATGGTCCAAGATTTAATATAGTAAATGATGAAGAACATCAAAATGTTTATGGTTCTATCAAAAGTGATTTAGCTAATGGAATGGAATTTAATGCTGATGTTTTATTTTCAAGTATTAAAGTTAATGATAATCCGCAGTCACCTTCTTATCCTGCTCTATCTTATTTAAGTCCATCTAACGCGATAATGCCTGGACAAGGCGGTAATCCATTCGGTGTTCCAGTACTATGGCTCGGAAGACCTCTTGGGTCTGCATTTCCATCACCAAATGCGCCAAGAGATATTGATAATTTAAGATTTTCTGTAGGATTAACTGGTGATCTTGGAGGATTCGATTGGGATCTAAGATATACTCACAGTGAGACAGATCATTATTTTTATCAACCTGATACAAGCACAACAAGATTTAGTGCAGCTATTGCTGGACAAGGTGGCACAAGTGGAACAGAAAGTTGGAATTTATTCGATCCTTCTGCTAACTCGGCTTCATTAAGAGAATGGATTTCTACAGCTCAAGAGACATGGTCTGAAAATGAATTGGATGTAGTTGATCTTGTTTTTTCAGGAGAAATTGGATCCACTGCTGCCGGTAATATAGATATAGCTTTTGGTCTTCAGTATAGAGAGGAGGCCTTTGATGTAAAAAGAGATAAAGGCTCTATAGTAGAATTTGACTCTGAAGGAAACTTAATTAAACCGGCTGACTTACTTTTCTTGGGCGGCGGCTCGGAGTCTAATGCAAGCAGAGATGCGATTGCTCTATTTGCTGAAGTATCCGTTCCTGTAACAGATAAACTCCAAGTTAATGGCGCGGTAAGATATGAGGAACTTGAGGATGATAGTACATTTGATCCTAAGATTTCTTTACGCTACGAAGTGTCTGATAGTTTAATATTAAGGGCATCTGCAAGTACATCATTTAGAGAAGCATCCTTATCACAACTTTATTCAAGTGGTGTTGGTTTACAAGGAATTCAGGATTTCAACACAGATGGAACTCCAAAAGGAGGCACAACCTTTATTCGTATAGCTCAAGATGGAAATCCTAATTTATCTCCAGAAGAGTCTGATAACTTGAATATAGGTGCTATATGGAGACCACAGTCAAATCTAGAAATAAAATTAGATTATTGGTCAATCGATTATAGTGATGTTATTACAATTGAAAGTGCTCAAGGTATTGTTGCTGCAACACCGCTTGCACCTGCAGTTAAGAGAACTATTGATGGAACACTAATAGGTGTAACAACAGGATACTTTAACGCTTCTAATGTGAAAACAGACGGCATTGATTTTGGTATTAACTACTCTTTAGATACAAGTTTCGGTGATATAGAACTTGGTCTTAGTGGCTCTCATATGAATAAATATGAAATACCTAACGCTAAAGGTGAAACTCAAGATGTTGTTGGATTATTCAATCATGATAATTTTGCAAGATCTTTACCTGAAACGAAAATGACTCTATCGGCTGTGCTTAATAGCGGACCCCATAAGTTAGCTTTATATGGTAAACATATATCTGATTATAAAACTACAAGAGCATTATCTGATACAGCTAAATCAAGAGGTTATACTCAAAAGATTGATGAATGGTTTAGTGTTGATCTTCAATACAACTATACTTTCGATATGGATGATAACCAAATTCGTTTAACTTTAGGTGGCATTAATATCCTTGATGAAGATCCGCCACTTGTATTTGATGCAGCTAACTTTAGCTATGACTCACGTCAGCATGATGCAAGAGGTAGAATAATGTATGTTGGGATTAAGCTAATTAGATAATAATCAGATTTCTTTCTGTATTCTAATAGATGTTATTTGATTTCTTTGTCTATCAAGAATCTTAAATCTAAAGCCGTGGAAGCTATATACACTTCCTTTTTTAGGTATTGATCTTGTTTCGTGGATAATAAGACCTGCAATTGTTGCTGCTTCATCATCTGGAAGTTTCCAACCGTATTCTCTATTTATATCGCGAACGCTCGAGTCTCCATCAACCTTTATCATATTTGCTTGTTCAGGAAGAATATCCTCTTCATCATCATCATGTTCATCAGTAATTTGACCAACAATTTCTTCTAGAATATCTTCAAGAGTAATTAACCCCATCAGAGCACCATATTCATCTACCACAAGAGCCATATGTGTCTTTTTTTCTAAAAAGGCAGATAATTGTTCTTTTAGACTTGTTGTTTCAGGAACAAACCAAGGTTCAACAAGGATATTACTTATTTCAAATTCTTCTTTTGATATTGATTTTTTTAGTAGATCTTTAATATGTAAAACGCCAATAAAGTTATCTTTATCATTCTTCCAGATCGGAACTCTTGTATATGGATTTTCTAACATTAAGGATAAGACTTTGTTATGATCAGTATCACAGTCAATTGTTAGAATATTTTTTCTATGTGTCATGACATCTTCAACTGTAACATCTGGTAGATCAAGAATTCCGCCTAACATATCCTTATCACCTTTTTTAACAACTCCATCCTCATGGTGTATATTTATTTGTCCGCGTATTTCATCATGTGGGTCTACAAGAAGAGATATTTCTTCATTATCTTTTAAAAATAAGTAAGATATTCTTGTAGCTATATTTGATATAGGCCCAAGAATTTTCATAGTCAATTCCATTGAATATGAAGACACAAGAACCCAATAATCATTGTATTTTAAGGCTAATAATTTCGGAAGAATCTCACCAAAGATAACGACTAAAGTTGTCATAATAATTGTTGAGACAACAATCCCAAAGTCACCGAAAATTGTTATAAGAACACTAGTTGCTAAAGCAGAAGCTAGAATATTTATAAGATTACTTGCTAATAGCATTGTGCTAATTAAATCAGCTTTTTGGTCTATTAATTTTTCTACTACTTCTGCTCTTTTATCGCCATTTTCTGAAAGATGCTTCATCCTTGCTTCAGATACAGCTGTCATAGCAGTCTCAGATCCAGAAAAGAAAGCTGAAAGAATTATTAAACCTATAATTGAACCTATGAGAATACTTATTGATATAAGCATTATTGGATGTTCTCCATATTAAAGAAATCTACTATTTCTTTATCAGAAACATTATTATTGATAAAAGCTTCGCCAATCTTATTTAATAAAATTAGTGTATTTCTTTGGTTTGCTCTTTTTTTGTCATACATCATTAAATTTAAGATTTCTTCTTTAGTGATCTCACCTTTTATGTCATTTATGGATATAGGTAAACCTATATCAGATATAAGATTGATAATCTCATCACATTCATCTTTCTTAAGTGCACCAATATTTCCTGAGAATTTTGTAGCATATACCATTCCTATTGCTACAGCCTCTCCATGCATTAGAACCCCATTTTTCGTAAAGTGTTTTTCAAGAGCATGTCCAAATGTGTGGCCAAAGTTTAATAGGGCTCTATCTCCACTTTCTTTTTCATCTTTTTGAACTATATTTGCCTTCATTGAACAAGACTTTTCAATCGCATAGATAAGACAATCCTGATCTAGTTTGGCTAGGTTATCGATATTTTCTTTTAACCAATTAAAAAAATCTCTATCACCAATGATTCCATATTTAACAATTTCTGATAATCCACATTTTATTTCTCTTTCTGAAAGAGATGATAAAAAACTTACATCAGTTATTACTGTTTTAGGTTGATAAAATGAACCAACTAGATTTTTACCTTGCTTAACATTTATTGCTGTTTTTCCTCCTACAGAAGAGTCAACTTGCGCTAATAGAGTTGTTGGCACTTGAATAAAATTTATACCTCTGTAAATTATTGAGCTTATAAATCCGGCTAAATCGCCAATTACTCCTCCACCTAAAGCAATTATTGTGTCATTTCTCTCAATTCCATTATCTAAAAGCTCTGATATCGTAAATTCTAAACTTTCAAAACTTTTACTATTCTCACCAGTTTGTACAAAAGATACAAATATTTCAAAGCCTGCGTCGATAAATGAATTTTTAATTTCTGGTAGTATTATTGATCCAAGGCTTTCATCGCAAATTATGAATATTTTATTTCTTTTCATAAAGGGTGAAATAATACTTGGTATTTCACTAGTTAAATTTTCACCTATATAGATATCATATGAATTTTTATCTAAATTAATTTTTATGGTTTTTGTTTTTGTCATAATTTACTTTTTTTTACTAAGGACATTATTTCTTCAACTACAGTTTCAATATCATTTACATTATTTTCAATGACTATATTACTTTTAGAATAAAATTTTTCTCTATCTCTTAGAATACCATTAATTTGTTTCTTTAAATTAGATCCTTTTAATAAAGGTCTTGATTTATCTTTTTTTAGTCTTTCAAACAAGATATTTTCATCTGTTTTTAGATATATTAGGAGGCTATTCTTTACAACATTATCTCTAATTTCCTTATTTATTATTGCGCCACCTCCTAAAGCCAAAACAAATTTTTCCTTTTTTAGAATATCTTTGCATATTTCCTCTTCTTGTTCCCTAAACCAACTTTCACCATATGTTTCAAATATTTCTGAGATTTTTATTTTTAATTTATCCTCAATACCTTTATCAGAATCATAAAATGGTAAATTAATTTTTTTTGCGAGCATTTTTCCAATGCTAGTTTTTCCTGAGCCCATCATTCCAGTAAGAGAAATTTTTGTTAATTTATTAATCATTATAAGTTTTTACTAAATAAAAAATACTAATTTACTATTTTTATACTAAATTTAGGCTTAAAACATATATAATTACGACATCGGGTATTTTTATGAGAAAACTTATTATCCTCTTTTTACTTATTTTAGGCCTTTATGTTGCGATATCTTTTATAAATGCTAATGGAAATCCAGAGATTAAAGAAATAAAAAAAGTTATTACTGAAAGAGATTTGTTTACTAATTGAAGGATCAATTACACTAGTGATGATATACTCGGATTGGAAAAAATTCTGGAAAGACCAAAATAGAATTTTAGAAATCTTTTTTGATTTTTTAATGGTGGAAAAAGGATTAAGTCAAAATACTATTTTTTCATATAAAAGGGATTTCAAGCTTTTATGTATATATCTTTTCGATTCTGATTGGTTTAAAAAAAATGTTACACCAAAGAGAAAAAAAAATTTATATGAATCAATCGATAATAAATCTGTTAAAAAAAAATTAATTTCTCTAAGACAGCTAAATCATAATATTTTGAGAGATTTTTTTTATCAATTAGAAAATAATGGATTTAAAAATACTTCAAGAGCAAGATTTCATTCTACTTTGAAACAATTTTACGATTATGAGCTTAAACAAAAAAATGTAGTTGAAAATCCTATCGAGTTTATTGATAAGCCAAGCGTTAAGAGAAACCTACCAACAGTATTAAATGAAAATGATATTGATTCTTTGCTATATCACATCAGAAAAAATCCTTCAAAAAGTGATAGTGCAGCAAAGCAAAAAAAGATGAAAAAAATAAAATGTCTTATTGAGATTCTGTATTCAACAGGCCTAAGAGTTAGTGAATTGATTAATTTAAAAATTGGGGACATTGATCTTAATAAGAGAACTTTAGTTGTTTTTGGAAAAGGTGGAAAAGAGAGAAATACATTTTTTACTGCGAAGACTAAAAAAGCTATAAAAGATTGGATTGATTGTAATCCTGATTCATCTGAATTCTTATTTCCTTCTCACGGAGCATCAGGTCATATTACAAGAGATTCAGTAAACAAGGTATTATCTGAAATATCCATTGAATTAGAGCTGGATAATAATCAATTAACGCCTCACAAGTTAAGACATGCATTTGCTACACATATGCTCAATAAAGGTGCTGATATAAGGATTATTCAACAACTTCTTGGCCATTCAAATGTCTCGACTACAGAAATTTATACACATATTTTAGATTCTGAGACAGTTGAGACCGTCTTAAAAAACCATCCTTTGGGAAAATCTCTTAGTTGACTTATAGTGTTTTCAGTTGCAATTTACCTTTTTACTATGGGTATATAAATGGTTAGTTATTTAGATTTTGAGAAATCTTTATCTGAAATTGAAGGAAAGATCCGTGAATTAAATGAAATCAGATTAAGCTCAGACGATAATAATGTTTCAATAGATGATATTTCAAAACTCGAAAAGAGATCTCAGGACTGGCTAGAAGAAAAATATTCTAATTTGTCTACCTGGGAGAAAACACAAGTTGCTCGACACCCAAATAGACCTCATTTTACAAACTATGCAGAAGGTATGCTTGATGATTTTGTTATTCTTTCGGGAGATAGATTATTTGGTGAGGATAAAGCTATAATCGGTGGTTTAGGAAAATTTGATAACCTATCTGTTATGCTTATTGGGCATGAAAAAGGAAATGATACCGAAACAAGACTCAAGCATAACTTTGGGATGGCTCACCCAGAGGGCTATAGAAAATCAATAAGATTAATGAGATTAGCAGAGCAATTTAATATTCCCGTAATTACCTTTGTTGATACACCAGGTGCGTATCCAGGTGTTGGCGCTGAAGAAAGAGGTCAATCAGAGGCTATTGCTCGCTCAACTGATTGTACGCTATCTTTAAAAGTACCTGTAATATCAATAATTATTGGTGAAGGCGGGTCTGGTGGAGCTATCGCTTTAGCAGCAGCAAATAAAGTTTTCATGCTTGAGCATTCTATATACACTGTTGCATCTCCTGAGGCTTCAGCATCAATATTGTGGAGAAGCTCGGAAAGAGCAAAGGATGCTGCGGAGTCTATGAAAATTACTGCTAACGATCTTTTCAAATTGGGTATTATTGATAAAATAATAGATGAGCCTCTAGGTGGAGCTCATAGAGAGCCTATTCAAATTATATCTCAAGTTAAATCATATTTAAAAGATACGATTACGGAATTAAATCAATTTACTGAATTAGAATTAATACAAAAAAGAAGAGATAAGTTTTTAGAAATTGGTAAAAACTTATAACTAATTGCCATGACAGTGTTTATATTTTTTTCCTGATCCGCAGGGGCAAGGATCATTTCTTCCAACTTTACCCCATGTAGAAGGGTCGTTTGGATCAATTTGTTGATTATTTTTTCTTATTGTTACAGTTTTGCTAACCTTGCTGTCATTAGTGTTCTCTGGGTTTTGCTCTATTAGAGCTTTTTGATTAATAGTATTTTCCCTATTTATTTTACTAAGACCTTCATTTGATGCCATTCTAATATGGAACAATATTCTAGTAACATCTTCTCTAAAATTATCTAACAATTCTTCAAATAAAGAAAAAGATTCTGATTTGTACTCACTTAAGGGATCTCTTTGGCCGTATCCCCTTAAACCAACAATTTGCCTAAGATTTTCAAGTTGTCCAAGGTGGTCCTTCCAATTTTGATCAATAGATTGTAGCACGATAGTTTTTTCAAGATTTTTGATTAAATCATTTCCAAATTCCCTAGATTTTTTATCATATTCATTTTCTACTTCTTGTGAGATTCTTTCCCTAATATATTCATAATCAACGCCATCTTCTTTCATCCAATTCTTAATTGGTAGTTTTAGTGTGAAAATTCTATTAATGTCTTTTTCAAGTTTATCTCCATCCCAATCATCAACAAAAGTTTTTTCAGGGATCGAATTATTTAAGAGGTCAAAAAGTACTTCTTGGCGCATATCTTTTACAGTTTCTGTAAGATCTTCCTGCTCTAAAATTTCCAACCTTTGATCAAAAATTACTTTTCTTTGATCATTCATAACATTATCAAATTTTAATAAATTTTTTCTGATATCAAAATTTCTGGATTCAACCTTTTTCTGTGCTCTTTCGAGTGCAGTATTTATCCATGGATGAACAATTGCTTCACCATCATCTAGACCAAGCCTTTGAAGTATATTATCAAGCCTATCTGATCCAAAAATTCTCATTAAGTCATCCTCTAGACTTAGATAAAATTTAGATTCACCCGGATCACCTTGTCTCCCGGATCTCCCTCTTAATTGATTATCTATTCTTCTGCTTTCGTGTCTTTCTGTACCAATAACAAAAAGACCCCCTGAGTCAATGACCTGTTTTTTTAAATCTATTTGATCATTAGTTAGCTGAGTGGTGTCTTCTACATTTCCTCCCAGCTGAATATCTGTACCTCTTCCTGCCATATTTGTAGCAATTGTTACAGCCCCTGGTTTACCTGCTTTTGCAATAATTTCTGCTTCTTTTTCATGGTATCTAGCGTTTAAAACATTGTGATTAATTTTTTTAGATTTTAATAGTTTGGATAAAATTTCAGATTTTTCAATACTTACAGTACCTACAAGAACTGGTTGATTACGATTATTACATTCAACAACATTATTTATAATGGCTTCATATTTTTCTTCTGATGTTCGGTAAATTTCATCATCAGAGTCAACTCTTGTTACTGGCATATTTGTCGGAACAGATATTACTCCCAAGCCATATATATCCATAAATTCCTCAGCTTCTGTTAAAGCAGTACCGGTCATACCAGATAATTTATTATATAAACGGAAGTAGTTCTGGAAGGTTATTGAAGCTAAAGTCTGATTCTCAGGTTGGATTGTTACTTTTTCTTTTGCTTCTAATGCTTGATGAAGACCATCAGAGAACCTTCGTCCTTCCATCATACGGCCAGTGAATTCATCTATTATTATTACCTGATTATCTTTAACTAGATAGTCGGTATCTTTATGAAAAAGTTTATGCGCTTTTAAGGCTTGATTGATATGGTGAACAAGAGTTACATTTTCAATATCATAAACTGATGATTCTTCATTAATAAAACCCTCTTGAATAAGAATTTTATCTAAAGATTCGTTCCCGTTTTCGGTTAGATTTATTGATTTAGATTTTTCATCAATATCAATATCTTCATCTTCAATTTTAGGTATTAATCTATCGATTTTAACATATAGATCAGATTTATCTTCAATCATTCCAGATATTATTAATGGTGTTCTAGCTTCATCAATTAATATTGAGTCAACTTCATCTACGATTGCAAAATTTCGTTTTTTTTGAAACATTTGATCCGTAGAATGTTTCATATTATCCCTCAAATAATCAAAACCAAATTCATTGTTAGTTCCATAAGTTATATCAGCACTATATGCCTCTTGTTTCTCCATATCATCTTGACCCGAATAAATTACTCCAACTTTAAGGCCAAGAAATTTAAAAATTTCTCCCATCCATTCAGAGTCTCTTTTTGCAAGATAATCATTTACCGTAACTATATGAACGCCATTACCTGTTAACGAATTTAAATAAGCTGGGAGAGTTGAAACCAAAGTTTTACCTTCACCTGTTTTCATCTCAGTTATTCTTCCATCATTAAGTATTAACCCACCAATTATTTGAACATCAAAATGCCTTTGTCCAAGTGTTCTTTTACTTGCCTCTCTTACTACAGCAAAAGCATCATTCAGAATTTCATCTAAAGAAGTGTCATTTTTTAATTTTTCTTTAAAAAAAACTGTTTTATCTGCTAAATCTTGATCATTAAGTTTTTCATAAATAGGCTCAAGAGCATTTATTTCTTCCAAGCGTTTTTTAAATTTCTTTAAGTTACGATCATTACTTGATCCAAATATTTTATTTAGAAATGAGTTTAAACTAGCCATATTCTTACATTACTCTCTTATAAAACTATTATTCATTTAGGAATTCAATTCACGATTGTCAACTAAACAAAAAAAATCATGTTTATCTATGATTTAGTTTAGTTTATTAAATCATTAATTAGTATTTATTATAAGGTTAAAAATGAAATTAAAAAGATCGCCATTAGCTCCTAAAAAATTTCCAACTTTACCCTCTGTAAAAGGAGTAAATATTGGCACATCTATATCTAATTCTAAATATAAAAGAAGACAGGATATTTTAACCATTACATTTAATAATCCTGCATCTGTTGCAGGTGTGTTTACATTATCACAAATGCCTGCTGCCCCAGTTCAATTCTGTAAAAAAAATATAGTAAATGGGTATGCAAGTGGTCTAGTTGTAAATGCAGGAGTAGCAAATAGTTTTACAGGAAAAAAAGGAATTGAAAATAATCGATTGATTGCTAGTTATTTCTCTAAGTTAATAAATTCTAGACAAAAAGATGTATATATTTGCTCTACTGGAGTTATTGGGGAACAACTTCCAGTTGCCAAAATAAAAAAGGCTGTAAAGAATTCTTTTTTTGGAAGAAAAAGAGATTTTAAAAGTGCAGCAAAAGCTATCATGACAACCGATACATTTCCTAAAGCAAGCGGAAAAACAATTAAAATTGATAATGAAGAAATATCTATAGTTGGAATATCAAAAGGATCAGGAATGATAGCTCCAAATATGGCAACTATGCTTGCTTTTATTTTTACGGATGCACTTATAGAGCCAAAACTCTTTCAAGCACTTTTAAACTTAGGTGTAAGAGATAGCTTTAATTCAATCAGTGTAGATAGTGATACATCAACTAATGATACAGTTTTGGGTTTTGCTACTGGACAGGCAATGGCAGATAAAAATATTAAACCTATTAGCAAGATTGGCGATAAACGACTTGTTAAATTTAGAGAAGCTCTTGATGATGTTATGAAGGATCTTGCTATTCAGATTGTTAAAGATGGCGAAGGGGCTACTAAGTTAATTCAAATTAATGTTAGAAATGCAACTAGTATATCTTCAGCTAAGAAAGTAGCTACCTCTATTGCGAATTCACCGCTTATTAAAACAGCTATTGCGGGTTCAGATCCAAATTGGGGAAGAATCATCATGGCTATTGGAAAAACTAAAGAAAATTTCTCACATGAAAATTTAAAAATAAAAATTGGTAATAATATTGTTGTTAAAAATGGTGAATTAGCTAGAAGATATTCTGAGAGAAAAACACAAAAATATATGAAAAATGAAAAAATATTAATAGATGTCGATTTAGGAGTAGGGACTGGCTTTTCTTCTTTTTGGACATGCGATCTTACTGAAGAATATGTAAGAATAAATACTGACTATAGAAGTTAAATGTCAGAAAATGATTTAACAATTGTATCCGCACTTGTTTTAGTAGATCAGGATGGAAGAGTTTTGATTTGTGAGAGGCCCAAAGGTAAGTTTATGGAGGGTTTTTGGGAATTTCCTGGAGGAAAGCTTGAGAAAAATGAAACACCTGAAAAATGTTTAATCAGAGAAATTAAGGAAGAAATTGGTGTTAATCTAGAGAAATTTTGTTTTTCTCCATTAACTTTTTCTCTCAACAAATATGATAATTTTAATATTTTGCTGCTTTTATATATTTGCCAAGAACATGTAGGAGTAGTTTCCTCAAATGAAAATCAAAATATGAAATGGTTATATGTTAAGGATTTATATGATTGCAATCTTTTGCCAGCTGATCGTGAGTTAATTCCTTATATAAGAGATTCTGTAAATAGTTGATTAATATTATTATTTATATCAATTTTTTTTAATATTTATTAGGATAGTCCTTGATGTACAACTTATTTAAAGCTTTCCTATTCCTTTTTGATCCTGAAGTAATTCATAGATTAACAATTTTATTTCTTAAGTTTATTCCATTATATAAAACTCTCATTCCCAAAGAACTAAATACAAAAATCTTTGGTTTGAATTTTTCAAGTCCAATAGGCCTTGCTGCAGGATTTGATAAAAATGCTGAGATTTATGGTAAAATACTTAATCTTGGATTTGGTTTTGTTGAAGTTGGCACTGTTACACCTAGGCCTCAGAAAGGCAATCCAAAGCCAAGGATTCATAGAATTAAGAAAGAAAGAGCAATAATTAATAGCCTTGGATTTAATAGCATTGGCTTTGAAAAGGTAAAAGCTAATCTATTGAATAAAAAAACCGAAGGTATTATTGGCGTTAATATAGGTGCGAACAAAGATAGTAAAATTTTTATAGATGATTATATTTCTGGGATAAAATTTTTTTCAAATCATGTTTCATATATAACTATCAATATTTCTTCCCCGAATACACCTGGTTTAAGAGAATTACATATAGAGAAGAATTTAAAAGATTTATTAGAAAAAATTAAAAGCCTTAAAACAAATAACGAAATAGCAGAAGTCCCTCTGTTAATAAAAATATCACCCGATGTAAATGATGATGATCTTAGTGTTATGTGTGACATATTTTTAGAATTTAATGTTGATGGAATTATAATTTCCAATACTACTCTTGAAAGGCCTTTTAAGGGTTTTGGTGAAAATTTGAAAGGAGGCTTGTCTGGAGAATTATTATACCAAGCTTCTACCAATCAATTAAAGAGAGTATATGAGTATACAAAAGGACAAATTCCTTTAATTGGTGTTGGCGGAATTAGTTCTGCAAAGGATGCTTATAATAAAATAAGAAATGGCGCTAGTTTAGTGCAGTTATATACTGGCATAGTTTATCATGGGCCAGGTCTTATAAAAAAAATGAACAGTGAAATAAGCGCCCTTTTAAAAAATGACGGTTTTGATAGTATAAGTGATGCTGTAGGAATAGATACGGAGATAAAAAATGGGACTTAAAATTCTTCATAATCCAAGATGTTCAAAATCTAGGCAAACTTTAGCTATATTAAGTGACAATGGAATTGATGTTGATATTATTGAGTATCTTAAAGATGTGCCAAGTAAGGAAACTTTAAGACAAATAATTAACATTTTAGGTATTAAACCAAGAGATCTTTTGAGAAAAGGAGAAGCGGTTTATAAAGAAAATGATCTAAAAAGAGAAGATTTGACGGACGATGATCTCATTCAATTTATGTTAGATAACCCAATTTTAATAGAAAGACCGATTGTATATGATGATGAGAGAGCTGTCATTGGCAGGCCTCCGGATAATGTATTAAAATTAATAAAATGATAAAGAAAAATAAAAAATTAAATAAAAGAGAAAAGAATAAAAAAAATAATAGATCGATTATTATCAAGGCTGGTATTGATACTTTTTTAAAAAAAGGAATAAGTCAGACTACTGTTAGAGATATTATAAGGAATACAGACCTTGCTTCTGGTACCTTTTATAATTATTTCAAATCTAAGGAAGAAATTTTAATTGCTGCTTTAGATGAATCAGCTATTAAAATTGGCCAAGAATTAAGACCTCGAAGAAAAAATGCAAAAAATCTAGAAGAATTTATTTATTCGCAAGTCAATCCCTTTTTTGAGTTTGCTAGGGATCATTCTGAGCTTTTTATGATTATGAGCAGTAATTTAAATGATGTTAAAGCATTTTCCGTCGAAACACCGATGATGACATTAGAGTTAGAATCTTTAAAAGAAGACATTATTATTGGAATAAAAGAAGGAATACTTCCTGATGTTGATCCAGATTATTTTTGTTCGGTTATACAATCTGTTTCTGAGGGTATAGCCTTTACATTTGTTAGAGGAAGGATGTCAAACAAAGATATTAATTCTGCTGTTAAATTTTGTACTAATTTTATCGTAAATGGAATTAGGGCGGTATAAAATGTTTAAAGCTGCAATTGTAAGCTCTCTGACAAATAATTTATCTTCTGTTGAAATTGTTGAGCTAAAAAGAAAAACACTTAAATCTAACGAAGTTCGTATTAAAATAAAGGCTGCGGCTGTTAATTTTCCTGATTTGTTAATGACTGAAGGTTTATACCAATATAAACCTGAACCACCATTCACACTTGGCATGGAGTCATCGGGTATAGTTATTGAGGTTGGAGATGATGTAAAATCATTTTCAATTGATGATAATGTTATTGTCGGTGGAAAAACAGGTTCTTTCGCTGAAGAAATTGTTGTGACTGAAGATTTATTGAGACTGAAGCCCAATGCTTTAGATTGGGAACAAGCAGCATCTTTCACTGTTGCCTATCTCACTGCTTATGTTGCTCTTGTTTGTAGAGGAAATATAGAAAGCGGGGAAAGTCTTTTGGTGCATGGGGCTGCAGGTGGTGTTGGCTTGGCTGCTGTCGATCTTGGAATACATTATGGGGCAAAAGTTATAGCTACATCTGCATCTTCCAGTAAACGTGAATTCTTATCTTCTTATGGAGCCCACCATGTCTTACCGGATAGTGGATTTAAGGACAAAGTCAAAGAACTTACACCTAGTAATGGTGCAGATATCGTTTATGACCCTGTTGGAGGTGATGTATTTGATGAGTCTGTTCGATGCATTGCTTGGAATGGTCGTTTATTAGTTATTGGATTTACTTCTGGACGAATTCCAAGCATTGGCGCGAACATGCCTCTTATAAAGGGTTTCTCTGTCGTTGGGGTAAGAGGCGGCGAATATGGAAGAAGAGATCCAGAAATGGGCAAGAAAAATTTAGAAGCAATCGATGAATTAGCTTCCCGAGGAAAATTAAATCCTCATATACATAAAACATATTCCCTTGATAGTGCGATTGATGCCTTAAATGAATTAAGGAACAGGACGGTTATAGGAAAAGTTTGCATTAAGCCCTAAGCTTATTAGTATTTTTTTATTGAATAATTATTTGAATAGTGTACATTATTCAAAATAATTTAGTTATTTATAAGAAGATAGGAGCGGTATTGCCAAGAGGAGGAATAAGAACTGGAGCAGGCAGGCCTAAGGGACAAGGCAAATTTGGAGAAAAAACCAAACCAATACGTATTCCTATTAGTAAAATCGATAGTGTTATGAACTTTATTAACAACAGCAATATATCTCTTCCGTTATATAGCAGCAAGGTTCCAGCAGGGTTTCCTTCGCCTGCTGATGATCATATGGAGGGTAAACTAGACTTAAATACACATCTGGTGAAACATCCTACAGCAACATTTTTTGTAAAGGCATCTGGGGATTCTATGCTTGGGGCAGGTATACATGATGGAGACATTCTTGTTGTTGATCGTAGTCTTGAACCACGAAAAGGAAAGGTTGTGATTGCAGCTGTTGACGGACAATTAACAGTGAAGCGTCTACAAAAAAAGGGATCAAAAACTTTTCTGGTTCCAGAAAATAAAAAATTTCGTTCGATAGAGTTAAACGAGAATAATGATGTGAAGATTTGGGGTGTTGTGACTAATGTCATCCACAAAGTCTAACGATAAAAATATTTTTGCTTTGGTGGACTGTAATAATTTTTATGTTTCATGTGAACGCGTTTTTAATCCATTTTTAATAAATCAACCAATTGTTGTATTATCAAATAATGATGGGTGCATAATTGCTAGGTCAAATGAAGTAAAAGCTCTAGGAATTCCAATGGGCGCACCATTCCACCATTACCAGCATACATTATTACAGAAGGGTGTTCAGATATACTCTTCGAATTATCAACTTTATGGTGACATGTCAGAAAGAGTAATGAATTCTTTAAAAATATTTAGTCCAGATGTTGAAGTTTATTCAATTGATGAAGCATTTGTAAAATTCAAATATTCTAATAGAAGAAATTATTATGAATATTTGAGAACTATTAAAAATAGTATTTTTCAGTGGACTGGTATTCCAGTTTCAGTTGGGTTGGGGCCAACAAAGACATTGGCTAAGATAGCTAATTCTTTAGCAAAAAAATCAAAAATTGAACATATTTATGATCTGAGCTCCCCATCAACCCAGATTGAAACGCTTGAAAATATTCAGGTCGAGAATATTTGGGGTATATCAAAGAGATGGGGGGCTAAGTTAAGGCTCATAGGTATAGGCAATGCTTTGCAGTTACGAAATGCATCGCCTCAAAAAATTCGTAAATATTTGGGCGTAGTTTTAGAAAGAATTGTTTATGAATTGAGAGGTGTATCTTGTTTAGATATTGATCAAATACAGCCACGCAAAAATATAATGGTCTCTAGAAGCTTTGGAAACCCTATCAATAATTTAACTGATTTAGAACAAGCTATATCACTTTATGCAGTCAGAGCATGTGAAAAGATGCGCTCACAAAGTAGCAGAGCTCAAACGGTTTATACTTTTCTAAGAACCAATAGTTTTTCTAAAAAAAATAAACAATACAGTGCCGGTATTATGTCAGGATTTAATAACCCTTGTAGTGATACTGGATATATTCTTAATATAGTGAAAAAAAATTTATCGCAGATTTATAAAGAAGGTTATTTATATCATAAAGGAGGAGTAATGCTGGTTGATTTAGTGCCGGATAATGTTCACCAAAGAAATTTATTTGAAAGATATGATTATCAAAGATCAGATTCTAGGATGAGTGCGGTCGATGGAATAAATAGAAAATTTGGACCTGGGACAATTTTTTATGCCGCAGCAGGTTTAAAGAAGGACGGTGATTGGCAGTCAAGAACACATCATCTGTCACCTAGATATACAACAAAGTGGGGCGAATTACCGCATGCGTATTAGGTTATTGAAAATAAGGACCGTAATTGTCATATATATTTAATGATCACATTAGCTAATATAATAACATCAGGTGTCTTTTTCATTATGTTGTTTTTCAGTTTATCAATTGCGAGGAATGTCCATAGCACACTCGGACCTGATAATGCTGGTAAATTACTAAGAGTCTTGTTTCCAAAATATTTTTTTTGGGGGCTGATTCTTAGTCTAGCAGGTGCATTAGCTTTTTACCTATCAGGTGAATTATTAAAATCATTAACTCTAATGGTTGTTGCAGTTTTGGCTGGTATTTCAAGATTTATACTAGTGCCAAAAATAAATAATAGTAGAGATCTTATGTTAGATGGTGAAGAAGCAGCAAAAAAAAGTTTTTTATCACTTCATACTATAAGTGTTTCAATAAATGTAATCCAATTAGTTCTCTTGTTAGTTGTATTAATTATATCGGTTAGTTAATTAGACAGATCTCTTAGCTTTATCTGCATCATTTGAAGACCTAATCATATCCCTTACTCCATCCCAGTCATCATCACTGAGTCTATCTAAACTTTGATAAAAATTTCCTCCCGATGCAAGGTGAATTGCGCCATCGATAGCAATAGTTTGTCCAGTTAAATAATCACAACCATCAGCCATTAAAAATGTAGCTAAGTTTCTTAATTCTTGCATTTCTCCGTTTCTACCCATCGGGTTACCTGAACTAGTGGCACTATCGTCTGCATCTTGACCAGGACTTAATCTCTCCCAAGCCCCCTTTGTTGGAAATGGACCAGGCGCTATTGCATTTAATCTTATTCCATATTTACCCCATTCAGCTGCAAGTGATTTTGTCATAATATTTACCCCTGCTTTTGACATTGCTGAAGGAACAGTAAAAGGACCTCCATTCCAAATCCAGGTTGTTAAAATTGATATAACTGAACCCTTAATATCTTCTTTGATCCAGCGTGTACCGCAAGCATGAGTTATGTAAAAAGAACCTCTAAAAACAATATTAGAAATTGCCTCAAATCCCTTAGGAGTAAGATCTTTTGTGGGCGAAATAAAATTTCCTGCAGCATTATTTACTAAACCAGTAAGTGCACCACCATCGGCCCAAATCTCATCAATCATGTCGTTTATAGCTTCTGAAACCCTGATATCACAAGGATGTGCCTTAGCTTTTCCTCCTGCATCAGTTATTTCCTTAACTGTATCATCAAGTACAGATTTTCTTCTTCCGCAAATATATACTTCCGCACCAAGTTTAGCATATTCACTAGCCATTTCTTTTCCTAAGCCAGAACCACCACCAGTTACTAAAATTCTTTTTCCTTCTAAAAGTGTGTCTTTGAACATATGTTTCTCCTAAGATATTTTAAGACGTCTAAAGATAGTTGAAATTAACCATCCTAATGAACCTGATAAGATTACCGCAAGAATTCCATAAAGCAACGGAAAATTTGTTGCTGTAAGCCATATTGCCCTGCTAAAACCTGCTTGCTTTAAATCAATCTTATTTTCTGCATAAGATATAAATTCACCATTTTGGAAAATGAAATATCTTACAAAATATTTTCCTTGATAAGAATTTGAAGGCAACAAAAATTCTGTAGAAAAAATTCCAACTTTTCCTGGACCAGATTTTACAATTATTTCGTTTTCACCAATTTTAAATTGACCTTTATCCAGCATAGATTTTTTTAAATTTTTATTAAAAATATTTTGTGAAGTTTTGGTATTCAAAATTTTTGCATTACCAAGCGGTAAATTATTAACTCCTAGACGCAACTTATCAAAAACGCTTTGGTCAGCAATTTTACTAAGCTTTCTTGAGCTCATAATATTATAGTAACTTGGTACTTGGAAATAATCAGCTCTACCCAAGCCAAGCCAAAAACCATAAATCCTTCTTTTCTCTTCTAAACTTATATTTCTTGCAGGACCAACAACTTCAATAATAATGTCCTTTTTTCCTGAAGGCATGGCTCCATACAATACGACTTCTGTTCCAGCGATATTTGGTTTAATTCTAATATCTTTCTCATTTTCATCAATGATGATATTTGGAGGCATTTGTCCCATTAAGATAAAAATACTAAATATAGATATGAGTAATTTTTTAATCATTATAAATTACTCCCAGATATAATTTTAATTACATTATCAGGCTTAATAATTAATTCAGAAGCCATAACTAGTCCAACAGTTAAAACCAGAATTGAAAGAAATATTCTAAGCCAAGCACCATTCAATTTACCGCTTAACCTAACGCCGATTTGTGCTCCAATAGCACCACCTAATAGTAAGATTAACGCAAGAATTATATCAACGGATTGATTTGTTGATGCATGCAAGATAGTAACAAAAGATGTTATAAATATTATTTGATAAAGCGATGTACCAACAACAACATTAGTTGGCATTCTTAATATATAAATCATTGCTGGAATTATTATAAAACCACCTCCAACTCCCATTATTGATGAGAGAACACCTACTACAAAACCAATAATGTATGGAGGTATAAGTGATATGTATAAGCCTGATCTTCTAAATCTTATTTTAAGAGGTAAGCCCATTATCCATGAATGATGATAATATTTTGACCTTTTCTTATGTCCAAAGTAACCCAAACTATCTAAACTTTCATAAAGCATAAAAATTCCAATAGCTGTTAAAAATAAAAAGTAAGATGCAGTAATAAGTAAGTCTACAAGTCCAACTTGCTTAAGAGAATTAAAAATATAAATTCCAAGAAATGATCCTAATATTCCGCCAGCAAGCAATACATTCCCCATTCTGATATCAACTGCTTTTCGTCTTAGATGTCCAATTGTTCCAGACAATGATGACCCAACAATATGATTTGCTTCTGATGCCACAGCAATTGCAGGAGGTATACCTAAGAAAATTAATAATGGTGTCATTAAGAAACCACCACCAACACCGAATGTTCCTGATAATGTACCAACAATTATTCCTAAAATAAGGAAGCCTATTGGATTGATAGACATTTCTGCGATTGGTAAGTAAAATTCCATTAATTTCTTTCTCAAAATTATTATTTAAAGCCTACAATATGAAGAAAATATGGCAAACTAATTATTTATAGACTAAATAATTGTTTTCTATATTGTAATGATGTTTTTTTAATATGAGAAAAAAAGGGGAGTAATATGACTGAAGCATGGATTATTGATGGGTGTAGAACGCCGCGAGGCATAGGAAAACCAGGAAAGGGTGCTCTGTCTGGAATTCATCCTCAACACCTTGGTGCTACAGTTTTAAAAGCTCTTGCTGAAAGAAATGATCTTAATACTGCTGAAGTTGATGATATTATTTGGGGAACAAGTTCTCAAAGAGGTCAACAAGGTGGAGATTTAGGAAGAATGGCTGCTCTTGATGCAGGATATGACATTAAAGCTAGCGCAGTAACTTTAGATAGATTTTGTGGTTCGGGCATTACCAGTGTTAATATTGCTGCTAGTAGCGTTATGTCTGGTATGGAAGATCTTGTTATTGCTGGCGGCACTGAAATGATGTCAACATATGGTCAAGGCGGAAGTAATTCATCACCTTTCATGGATAGCGGAAATGAAAGATTAAGAAGCGTTCATCCTCAACCTCACCAAGGCGTTTGTGCTGATGCTATAGCAACTTTAGAAAATATAAGTCGTGAAGATGTTGATAAGCTAGCATTGGTTAGTCAAGAAAATGCTGCGAAAGCATTAGAAGGCGGACATTTTGATAAATCTCTTGTTCCTGTTTACAAAGAAGATGGATCTCTAGCTTTAGATCATGAGGAATTTCCAAGGCCAAACACAACTCTTGAAGGACTATCAGAGTTGAAGGCTTCTTTCGAATCTCTCGCTGATTATCCTCTTGATGAAGATGGTACGACTTTTAGAAAGCTTGTTTTACAAAAATACCCTGATTTAGAAATTAATCATGTTCATCATGCAGGTAATAGTTCTGGTGTAGTAGATGGAGCAGCTGCTCTTCTTTTGACATCTCCTGATTATGCTAAAGCAAATGGTATGAAGCCACGTGCAAAAGTTAGAGCTATGGCTAATATGGGAGACTCTCCGACTCTAATGTTAAATGCGCCTGTGCCTGCTGCCAGGAAGGTTTTAGATAAAGCTGGCTTAACTCTAGAAGACATAGACCTTTTTGAAGTGAATGAAGCTTTTTCTGTTGTTACTGAAAAATTCATTAGAGATTTAGATGTTGATAGAGAAAAAATTAATGTTAATGGTGGAGCAATGGCTCTTGGTCATCCTATTGGTGCTACAGGTTCAATTCTGGTTAATACAATTGTTGATGAACTTGAAAGAAGCGATTCACAGTTTGGTCTAGTCACAATGTGTGCTGCAGGCGGAATGGCACCAGCAATAATTATTGAAAGAATGTAATTACTTATACAGTAAATATTTATGTCTGAAACTTTATATCAAAAGCCTACGATTGGACCAAAAGAACAAATAGGCCTTATAGGTTTATTATTATCTGCATTTAGTGCGCCATTCACAATGGCATTTCTTATCGGTGCTGTTGCTGATGAATTTGTAAATTCAACTAGGGGAGAAATTGGAACAATAGCAACTCTAGAATTATTTTCTATTTCAATTGTTTCTATTTTAATTTCTCGTAATACTCATCGAATAAATCGGCGTTTAGTTTTTATTTTGGCTGCTATTATTGTTGCCTTAGGTCATTCACTCACGATTTATGCTCCAGATTTAAATACAGTTTTCATAGCAAGGATTATTTCTGGAATAGGTTCTGGAGCAATAGTTGCCACTATTATGGCAACTATAGCTAAAGCTCAAAATGCTCAAATGACATTTGCTCTTCTGAATTCAGGTGTAGGTGCAGCTGGGGTACTATTAAGCTTGGTTATTCCAAGAATAATTTCTATTTATGGAATGGATGGAGCTTATTTTATTCATTTGATTTTTTCTTTGCTTGCGTTTTTATTTATTTTATTCATTTCTTTTGAAAAGGATTCAGCTGAAGAAAAGACTACACTTATGCCCTATAAAGGAAAACTTGGGTGGGTAGCTATGTTCGGAGTGGCGTTTGCATTTTTCGCTCATGGAGGATTACTAACTTTTTCTGAGAGAATTGGTGCAGGTTTAGATATATCAGTAATCACTATGGGTAATGTTTTCGCTTTAGGTGGCTTACTAACTATAGTTGGCCCTTTGATAGCAGGATTTATCGGTAGTAGGTTTGGGAGCATGAAACCAAGTATTTTTTTCCTTGCGTTAATGGTAATAGGGTCATTCTTTGTTGCTAACGCATGGAGCCCTCTTATTTTTTATATTTTTCTACCAATATTTGGATTATTGCCAATTATGTGGACCCCATTTTTTCTTGGCGGAATGGCAAATTTAGACTCAACAGGAAGATTAGCTGCAGCGCATCCAGCCTTTGTTACCATGGGTGGAGCTATTGGTCCTATGGTAATGGGTTATATTTCAGATTTTGGAGGTTTCTCTCTCGTTGGATGGGTTGCGATGGTAATTATTGTAATCAGCATACCAATGGTGATATCTGGAACAAAAGAAGCTGATCAAAAATTATAAATTTTATAGATAATTGTAAAAACTCGGATATGATAATCTTGTTAGGAGGAAACAAATGCCAAGAATCAAGAAACTTAAATTAGATGAATGGGATAATGACCTAAGGGAAATGACAGCCGCAGATAGTGGCACAGCATTAGAACAAGGTATTATGAGAATGTTTGCACATACTCCAGAAATTTCAAAAGGTTTAGTTGCATTTGGCGGAGCCATAAAATCACATAGATCATTACCTGATAGATTGGTTGAGTTAGTTAGATTAAGAGTAGCTTTTCATAACCAATGCAGAAGTTGTATGGCTATCAGATATCAGGATGGTGTTGATGCTGGTATTGATGAAGATCTAGTGTGTTCATTAGAAAAGCCGCAGGAAGCTGAGAATTTAAGTGATGCTGAGAAAGCGGCAATAGAATATGGAGAACTCTTTGCAACTAATCATTTAGCTATTGATGACTCTGTTTACGAAAATTTACGAAAATATTTTTCTGAAGCAGAAATAGTAGAGTTATCTATTACCGTAGCTTGGTTTGTTGGTTTTGGTCGTCTTGCGGCAACTTATCATATGGTTGAAGAATTACCTAAAGCCTTCCAAAATGAAAATTCAGAGAAATTAACACCTTGGAATGAGGATTCAATTATTGTCCGTTAGGGTTGTATTATAATTTTTATTTGACCATACCCCTCTTACAGACATCACTATCCAAAATAAACATGCCATACTTAATATATGCAGACCGGCAGCATATTGAGCAATAAAAGCACATATATTTCCAACAATCATGATATTAAATCCTATGAATCTAAACTTCATTGACGGCGATGATAATAGTGGTGCTGGCAATAATGTTCCTGTTAATAGAGCTAAAATCTCTAACCAATTCGGTATATCCATTTTCTTTTCCTTAATTAAATCTTGAGTACAAATAATTAATAGTTTTTAATAAAGAATAAACTTAATGAGGGGAAAATGGCAAAAGTAAAAAGTGTGAATGATTTATTAGCTGAGCAAGCCGTTAGAAAAGCTGCAACATGTTATTCTAGGGGTGTTGATAGATCAGATTTGGAATTATTAAAGTCTGCTTTTCATGATGATGCTGAAGTCAGATATGGAAGTTATGACGGTCACTATGAAGAATTTTGTAAAAGTGTTGTAGATGGCCAAGCTGGTATGGATTATACAACTCACACAGTAGTTAATGAATATTATGATATTGACTCTGACAATAACAAAGGAAAAGGTGAAATCTATGTTCTTGCTTTTTTAGCAATGGCAGGATCAGAATATTTAGTAGCAGGCCGTTACATTGATCATTATGAGTGTAGAGAAGGTGATTGGCGGATAACTCTTAGACAATATATTTATGATTGGAGCAGAACTGGTGATTTTAGTGGTTCAGATCCAAATGGATTATTTGAAAGTCTAACCTATAGAGGTAAACATACTATGGACGATTTATCTTATGAGGTTTTAGAAGAGTAAATTTACACTTATCGAGTTGTCCAACCACCATCGACAACATACTCACTTCCTGTAACATATGATGACTCATCTGAGGCTAGGTACAGAGCACAATTAGCGATATCTTCTGCAGTTCCCATAGATTTTAGAGGAATTGTTTCAATAATTGCTTCAAAATCTCTACCGCGTTCTTCAATTTTTTTTGGATCATTCATGTTTGTGGCCATAAAACCAGGGTGAATAGAATTACATCTTATTTTGTTAGGTCCGTACTCAATAGCGATTGATTTGGTTAGTAACCTGACACCACCTTTGCTCGCATTATAAGCTGCACATCCTTGTAGACCTACTAAGCCAGCTATTGATGAAAGGTTGATTATTGAGCCCGAGTTATTTTTCTTCATCTCAGGTATAACAGCCTTACAACCAAGAAAAACAGATTTCAAATTCACATTGATTTGTTGATCCCATTGATCTTCAGAAAATTCTTCGAAAGGCCCTATTAACGCTATTCCGGCATTATTGACCAGTATATCAATTTTACTAAATTCTGATATTGAAGCATCTACAACATTTTTCCAATCTTCTGTTGAAACAACATCTTGCTTTATAAAAATGGCTTCACCACCTTTTTCTTTAACCTCAGATACTGTTTTTTCTCCACCTTCAACATCAATATCTGTCACAACAATTTTTGCACCTTCTTCTGCAAACTTATGAATTGTTGAATGTCCAAGGCCTGGATTTGATGCGCCACCTGTGACGATAGCTACTTTATCTTTTAATCGACTCATTTTTATTCTAAGTAATAATCTTTAATTTTATTAATATCCTCTTCAGTGAGATTTAGACCTTCAGAAATATATTGGTCCATTCCTCCCCAATGACTGTCAATAGTATCGAAGGCAGCTTGAATATATCTTTCTTCAACTAAGTTTATTTTTCGTAAATTATCAGTATCTGCTTGGAAAAAAGTTTTTAATTCAATTTCTAACATTTCACTATCAACATGATCTTTAACATATGTATTAGTCAGCAAATAATCCTCGATAACTTTTTCTCTAGGTACTCCAAGTATGGATAATACCATTGCACTAGCAAAACCTGCTCTATCTTTTCCAGCAGTACAATGAAGCACTAAAGGTTCAGCATTATTATCAACTATATGACGGAAAAATGTTTTATATTCTTCAGTGAATTGTTTAACTATGGCTATATTAAAATCATATAGTAAGTTTGTGGCATCAAGATTTCCAAAAGTTATTTCTTTTGAAATATCCTTTGTTGTACCATCGTCTATTTCCTTCGGTCGAAATAGAATAGGTAATAATATTTGGGTCATATTTGGCGTTAGTCTATCTGGTTCATCTTCTCTTTCTTCATCGGAACGAAAATCAACTACAGACTTTATATTTAGTCTTTCCATATATTTAACATCTTCATCAGTAAGTGAATGGAGGTTATCTGATCGATAAACTTTTCCCCATTTGACAGTTTTTCCATCCGAAGTTTTATAACCACCTAGGTCTCTAAAATTATGAGCACCTGTAAAAGGAAGTTTTCTAGTATCTTCTCTTAAGTTTTCTGAAAGATTAGCAGGAATAGGCCTTTCTAAAGAGGCTATTTCTTTTTCACCCGATATGAAAAAGATAACGCCAACTAGGACAACAATCGCAATTAAGTATTTTAATATTTTCATGATTACCTCGCTTAAAATTTGTAAAATAAAACCCCTATAAAATCAATAAATAGGGGTTTTAATAAGAGTTTTCTAATATTTAGAATGCGTAACGCAGTCCTGCAGTAAAGGCTCTTCCAAAAGACTCCACTTGGTTTACATTCCAAGGAGCAGATGTGTAACGCATATCTGATTCATCTGAAATATTATTAAAATCAACAAAGATAGATGCTTTATGGCCAGTCAATTCCTCCAGATCATATCTTATCGATGCATCAAGACGCATTTGATGTGCCCAATAAACACCTCCATCAAGACCAAATACAGCCCCTGTTTCTGTTTCATCCAACCATTCACTTCTATAACGGTAAGTTATTCGTGCAGAGAAACCCTTATCTTCATAGAATATTGAGGCATTATAATTTGTATCAGATTGACCTGGTAGAGCAAATGTTAAACCTTCAGGAGTTGTATATTCTGAATCAATTAAACCAACATTTAAAGATGCTCCAAATCCTGAGAAAAACCCATCAATATAATTATCCAATCTTCCAACAAAAGAAACTTCGAGACCTTGAAGCTGACCATCTTTCCCATTCCCAAATGCTGCTAGATCCCATAATTCACCAGGTACAGCAGTGTCATCATAAAGACTTCCATCAACTTTTTCATTAGACTCAGATATTACATTATCAATTTCACGATGAAATACTGTAATAGAGAAGAGGCTTGCATCTGCATAATACCACTCAAAAGAAGCATCTAATCCCCAAGATTCTTCTTCTTTAAGGAATGGATTCCCACCTGCAATTGATTGACTTATTGAATTTATTGAAGCTGCAGCTCTTGATTCAATATATGATGGACGGCTAATGCCAGTTGAGTATGATAGACGAAGTTTCTTATCCTCAGCTAAATCATAATTTAAGTGAACGCTAGGTAGATAATTTGTATAGGTTCTTTTTACATTTAATTCTTCTTTAGCTCCTGCTGCTATATTTTCATAACCTATATCACCACTGATAGTAGCTAATCTATAACCTACAGTTTGGTATTCTGTATCTTCAATACGAAGTCCAGCAATAATGCTACCCCACTCCATATCAAAAGTTTGCATGATGTATGCTGCCATTAAAGTTTCCTCAATATTAATTTTCTCATCATCAGGAAAATCTGAACGAGGAGGTCGAACAGTATTTAAACAATCATTTAATGAAGGGTTATCTGTGTAGAAGGCGCCAACATCGTTATTCCTAGGAGTTGCAAAATTTCCAAGCCTGAAATCTTTCGGATTACATACATCGGTCGGATATCCGCCTGAAACTGAAATTGTAGCGAGAGTTGCTCCACCACCTGAAGCTACCCTATCATCATACTGAAAGCCAAACTTCAATTGACCTCTATTATTATCTCTACTTATATCTATTTTAAATTGATCGGTTTCGGTATAAAGGCCACCAATTGCATCGACAAGAAGCGTAGTACCATAATCAACATCACGATAGGTTCCATCAAAATTAACAATAGGATTTTGTGGATCAGAAATATCATAAGAAAGATTCGTTAACTGACCACCACCAATAAAATAACCGATTGGCATATAAGTATCAAAAGTAGTATCAATTTTACTTACTTGAGCTTCAACATCCCATTCGCCAATAGGTGTTTCTACGCCTAATGTTAGCATTTCTGTTTTATTTATATATGTAGCATCGTTAAAAAGTCTTCTTGCACTACCTGTAAAACCTGATCCAGTTGTTGGGGTCCCATTTTTAACATATACACGGAAATCGTTTCTTTCTTCATTATCTGTAAACTCAGTGTTAAGAGATGTTAAAAATATTCTACCACCATTTTGGAGATATTTTTCAAATGTTCCGCCAAAAGCTTCGCTCTCTCTTTCAACTTTATAACTTCTATAATCTATCCTGTCAGGAGTTTGAGCGCCTTTCGTGCCACCATAAGTAGGCTCACGATTATCAGTGATTTGATTAACATTACTACTAGATCCATAAACTACAAAACCAAAATCATCGTTAGAGTAGGAAGTTCTTAAATTTTCTTTATCAATATCACCACTACCCTGATCTTGTTCGCCTTTGCCAATTTCAGCTGCAAAAGACCAGCCATCTACATCTGAAGGTTTAAATGTTTTAATATTAATAAACCCAGAAATTGACTCACCTGGCATATCAGAGGTTATTGCTTTATTGGCTACTACTTGAGATGTTATAACAGTTGGATATGAGTCAAACCTAGGAATTCTACCATTTTCAACGCCTGGAATATTTATTCCATTAAAGGCAGTCGTTGTATAACGTTTTGGAGTTCCACGGAAACTAACATATCTAGCTTGTCCTTGATCTCTTTCAATTGATATTCCTGGAAGTCGACCAAGAGAGTCAGACAAATTCACATCTGGAAACCTTCCTATTGCATCAGCCGAAATGACTTCTGCTAAATTTGGTGCAGATCTTTTAGCCTCAATTGCCGCTTGTTGACTTTCTTTAATTGCTTTTCCATAAACTATTACCTCTTCAATATCTTGTTCTTGTGACTGTAAAGGATAAGACAAGAATAATGGGATTATAGCTATGATAATAAAAAATGACTTTAAAAATTTCATTTGTTCCCCCTTTTAACAAAAAAAGAGATAGTTATTTATGTATCTTTTTTTATTATTATTGTTATCTAAAAAAGTTTACTGATAAAGTGTAAGTTACACAAGGGAATTTGATTAAATGTTAAATCTTTATTCCTATATAAAAATTTAAGATATTGTTTTCGTAGGAGATAGTGTGAGTTTTTGTAAAAATTTTTTTATGATTTTAATTTTTTTATTTCAATTTGTAATTGCGCCTTCATCATTTTCGGAATGGAGAGATGATATCAAAGAATTTAAAATTGGATTATCGGGAGGAGAGAATGAAGCCGATAGATTAAAGAATTATGAATGCTGGAGAGTTTATTTAGAAAATAAATTAAATATTCCTGTGAAATTCTATCCAGCATCAGATGTTGCAGGAATTATTCATGGCTTACTAGGAAAAACAATTGATTATGCTAGCGTTGGACCTTCAGCATATGCCGCAATGTTTATTGATGATTCTGAGGCAATAGAGCCAGTAATAACAGTCAAAGAAAGTGACGGGTCTGAAGGCTATAAGTCAGCTATTTATGTGAGATCAGATTCAGATATTTACTCAATAGAAGGTTTAAAAGGAAAAGCCATGGCTTGGTCAGACCCAAATACAACTTCAGGCTATCTAGTTCCAACCTTTGAGTTGTATCAGATGGGAATTAATCCTTCAGAATTTTTCAGTCGCACAGGTTTTGCTGGTGGACATGAACAAGCTGTTATTTCTGTTTTAAATAAACAATATGATGCAGGGGCTACATGGGTTTCTGGTCAAGGTGATGTTAAAGAGGGCTATTCTCGAGGTATGTTGAGGAATATGATCAAAAAAGGCTTACTTGATATGAGTAAGTTAAGAGTAATATGGTTATCAAATCAAATTATGAATGGTCCGCATGTTATCAGAAAAGATTTACCCGAAGATTTCAAGGAAGAAGTAATTCGACATAACTTAAGCCTTCAAAAAGAAGATCAAAGATGTTTTAAAGAAATAACTATGGGCGAAAGCCAAGGGTTTATAAGAGTAAGTCATGATAATTATATTAATGTTGTTGATATAAGAAGATTTATAAAAAATCAGAGAAGAAGATGAGCTTAGAAATAATTGAAAAAATAAGAGAAAGCGACAGCCTCGAGCTTGCTCTAGATAATGCTTTGAATAAATTAAAAAGGGCTGTTAAAGAAAGAAATGATGATCTCCATCTTTTAAATTTTGTTACAGTTGATGATAGAAATAGACCAAATACAAGAAATGTTGTTTTGAGAGATTTTTCTATCGAAGATTTAACAGTTCGTTTTCATACTGATAAACGATCATCAAAAATTAAAGATATCAAAGTAAATAGAGATGTTTGTCTTATTGGATATGATAAAATAGCTAAACTACAGATCAGAATTGATGCTGAAGCATATACTTTAGATGATAAGGAAACTTTAATGCATATATGGAGTAAAATGTATCCAATGAGTCGGGAGTGTTATCGTGTATCAAAATCACCCGGTGATGAAATTCAGTCACTAAGTGAGATAAAATTTGATGAAGATAATGAAAGTAATTTAATTGGATTTGATAATTTTGTGGTAATAGAATGTGCTATAAGATCATTGGAAATTCTTTATTTAAGTCATGTTACCCATATTCGCGCAAAATATAACAATAATAATGGTGCCTTAAAAGGTGAGTGGATCGTTCCATAAATTCTATGGCTATTAATTTTAGTCAAAATGATGATGTTATTGTTCCAAATGATTCATATGTATATCGTGGGTTGCAAGGTGATGATGTTTATATTTTAACTAGTCAAATTTCATCAGGAAAAAATATATCTATAGTAGATACTAATGGTTTTAATAAAATTCAATTTGTAGATAATTTTCAATTCAAAGAAACAAAATTTGCAAATAATGCTTTTCAAATAACACTAGATAATAATTCGGTAATAATTATAAATGCTGCGCAAAGTTTTTCATATGAGATAGGCGGAAACGCAACAAATAATGAAAAAGGCAATACATACTCCTATAATGAGTTAGCTTCATTTATTGGCTTTAAAAGCCTTCCGAATGTTGGTGCAGTAGAAAGCCTTTCTAGTTATGAGGTTATTAATGATGAATTAAAAATCATAATCAATCAATTTGAGTGGATTACTGTAGAACCAGAATCTTTAGGTTTAGAGGTAAGAGAAGTTGATAATCTAATGGAATATATAAAAACACCAGGATTCAATACACAGGCTGCCATTCTAATTAAAGGCAATAACATTGTTTCAGAATACTATGCGGATGGTTATGAGAAGGATGATTTAGTTACAAGTTGGTCTGTAGCAAAAAGTTTTTCTTCAACTCTAATTGGAATTGCAATTGACGAAGGGTATATTAATTCTGTTGATGACTCGATAGCTCTTTATCTTCCTGAATGGAAATCAGAACCTCAAGAAAATATTAGTTTAAAATATCTTTTAGGCATGAGATCTGGAATGGATGATCACCCTGGTTTAGGTGTGTACTTCCAAAGTGATATGGTTAGTTATTCTCTTGATAGAGATATATCGAGAGAGCCAGGAATAGCATTTAGTTATTCGAATGAAGACTCAATGTTATTTAGTAGGATTATTGAGAATGCTACAGGCCTTGATTTTCAAGAATATGCTGATACCAGACTTTTTGATAAATTAGGTATTAAAGAAACATGGTGGACTGATAAAAGTGGTAACACTTTAACTTATGCTGGTTTAGACATGACTCCAAGAGAATTTGCTAAATTTGGCCTTATGATTGCTCAAGAGGGTAAATGGTTAGATGAAAAAATTGTATCTGAATCATGGGTTAAAGAGGCAACAACGGAATTTGATAACCTTGCATCTTATGGCTATCAATGGTGGACATCAACAATTTCAGAAAGTGGCTTAGGTACAGCAAGGCAAGAGGATTATCCTTTTTTTTCTGCTCTTGGCTTAGATGGTCAATATATATATGTTTGGCCTGAAAAGGATCTTGTATTAGTCAGATTTACTAAATATCAGCATCAAGGAAATATAGACTCTTCTGTGGTTGATTTTGGGACAGGTACTTATCATGGTACTGAGACTGGAAATATGCCAATATATGAACTTGAGGATTTATTTTATGCTGTAGGTGATAATTTAGAAGACCAAATTATTCCTACATATTCAGAATTTGGATAAATAATGCTTGATATTGAAGAATACTCGAAAAAGATGAAAAACGCTGAACTCTTTCAGGGTATGGGTTTCAATAGGATTTTAGAACTTAAAGAGGATATTGTTCGTTTTGAATTTATAGTTGAGTCTCGGCATTGCCATTCAGGTAATATTGCGCAAGGTGGATATGTTACAGGCTGGATTGATACAACTATGGCTCATTTGGCCATGGCTTCAACAGGGTTCTCTATCAATCCTTTGACACTTGAGTTAAAAGTTAGCTTTTTTAAACCTGCTAATCCTGGAATAGTTACAACCTCTGCAAAAATTATTAAAATGGGTAAATCCACTGCTTTTATCGAAGGTAGTTTGTTTGATGATGAAGGAAATCTTTTAGCCAAAGGGTCTTCTTCAAATAGATTAATTCCAAATGAAAAATTTCCAGAAAGAAATTATAAATAATATGCAAAAAATAACTTTAATTACTTTTTTATTTCTTTTTTTGTCACCTTTAGTTAATAGTGAAGTCATGGAAAATCCTTTTTTTAAAGAATACGAAACAAGCTTTAAGATACCTCCATTTTCAGAAATTAATGAGGAGCACTTTATGCCTGCATTCATTAAGGG